>Ga0209489_100873_pt1 | contig 60236 bp, 29 predicted proteins | sample SiratrowhiteBW_FD_187527 | JGI IMG/M metagenome (GOLD analysis project Ga0209489, IMG submission 187527) | Root nodule microbial communities of legume samples collected from California, USA - Siratro white BW (SPAdes) (version 2) | ecosystem: Host-associated > Plants > Roots > Nodule | place... | reverse complement strand
TATATATATATATATATATATATATATATATATATATATATATATTATAATTTGACTTTATTTGTAAACTCATGATATTTTTTACCATCAAGACAAAAATTTTAATTTTTAATGAACTACCATTTATACACTGAATCAAATTCTTATCAACATACTTAAAAACAATTTAAGAAAAATGTTAGGACATTCTCTCCCAAAACCTCTTTTATTATTCGTTGAAATTTATTAGAACAAGAAAGTTTTCACATGGCATTCAACTTCTCTTGACTTTAAAATACAACCCTTTTGAAAAGGATGATTTGTTATAAACTATTTGTGACTAAATTTGTATTAATTGAATATTTTTTTTTGTAAGAATGGTAGAAGTTTAGAAGATTATAGTTTGTGAATAGATGAAGTATGAAATATATATTTTATTTTGTGATTGATTCTACCCTATTCTATGGGTAGAATTATAGAAAGCATATTAAGTGTTTGAAAGAAGGCCAAAGCTGTAAAAGGAGAAGACAGCATGCAGAGAGAGAGAGGGAAAAGAGACACTGTTATGGGAATGAATAAATACATAAAATGAATAGAGAAGAGAGAGGTCCACAGAGGAATGATGAAAAAGTTTGAAAGGCATAGTGAAGAGAGACGAGGGTGGCAAAAGTGGGTTTGGGGTCCAATCACAGTCCCACTTACATTCTTTTTGCAGAGAGTAACACTCTCCTTTCATTCCACTCCTAAATATTACTCTTTCACTCAACACTTTTCACCCTCCTCTTTCTCTCTTCTGTTTCTCTCAATCTGTTTTCATGTTTTTTTAATTATCATAATTTCTAATCAAAGTGGAGAACAGAATTATGAGGGTTTGAAGAACAGCATGTGACACCTTTTCTATAAGTCAAGATTCATCACAATAAACTTTATCTGTTATACCCCTTAGGGAATGTGCGTTACACTCCTAAATTTCAATCATTAGCAACTTAATTACTATGCTCATATCATTCATGATCAGAAAATTTAGTTTCTCAGCTAGTTACCATTACATGACAGTAAATTTTATAAAAAAAAAAATTGATTTGAATACTGTTCCCTACTAAATATGTTGATTCAGATTGTCTAATAATTTTTGTCTTCAAACTTTTATCTCTTTTAAATACATGTGGCCTAGTAGATATGGTGTATAGAAGTATAATTTAATCAAGTCAAATGAAATTCAGAGAGGAAATTACCTTTTGGTTTAGCATTTGTACTGTTTGGTGAGTTGTGTGTATAAAATATATAAAAATGTGAAATGATTGTAACTTAAAAGAGGAATAAATTTAGACTAGATTAGCGCATAGAAAAAATAATGAGAGACTTGTAGAAGGCCCACACCGAGACCATTAAAATAAGACAAGAAAAAAATGAAGACGAGAGAAACAAAAATAGAGATCACAATGAAAAGGATGGAAGTTAACAACACCAACTTAGCTTAGAATAATGGAAAACAAAGTAAAAGGAGAGAAGAAAAAGAGAGGTTCATTGGGTAATAGGAGAGAGATTGGTTGTGTATAACCAAAAATAAACCAAACTTTTTATTGGCAAATTAGAAAAGTTAGAGAAGATAATTAGGAGATAGATGATAGATCTATCCATGTGTGATGAGGATTTTGAAAGCTTTGATTTGGTTGTTGGTGAAGCTTTATGAAGGCTTAGGGGAATTTAAGTAAAGCAAAGTTATGAAGAGAAGTTAAGAGTGTAGGGTCCTCTTATAATGATTACATGCCATGTTTTATCATATTCATATGGTGTTTGTTGCAAAAAAAGATGCTTTAACATGAGATATGAGAGAGCACCGCTAGTTATTTGCTGTGTATGGGAAGTGATGAATAGACAGCCAAATGATTTATACCTTCTAAAGTAATGTCACAAAGCATAATGCTAATGGAATTTAGACTCTTTTTTTTAAGAGAGAAAGACCCTAAAATCTCAATGAAGTTAAAAAAATTGTCACATTCTTCAACTTTCCTTTTCATGTTTATATATTTGGTCAATAATGTCTACGCCTGGGCCAGTGTTTGCATAGTAACACATTGAATCATTTCTTAACTTCAGCAGTTTATTAATTAACACTACACTCATTTATCTCTGCATGCATCATGATATTCAATCTTGCTCCAAACAACATTTTGGATTTCAATTTTTTCTCTTTTTCAAATCCCAATTGATCAGTGAACAAAATTTGGGTTGATCATAGATATTAAAGAAAATGCAAACATATGAATATTGCTGGGGAAAGGAAAAATGGACCACCTAAGCCGAAGTTCAAGTAACACTTGAATTGTTTTATTTGAGTTGTTCTGATTCTCATATCTTTGAGAATTGACAAGGCTTGACTTCATTGACAAAGAGTGTCATTCTTTTTGTTTTGTTGCTGGTTTCTCTGATTAAATAATGGCATGAACTAAATGTACTTTACCATTTCATCCTCATGCCACTAAAATGTTGTTCACACCCTTTCACACTTTCTTAATCAACTACATAAATATATGTCTAAGCATATCTTCCAAAATATTCATTACTGTAAAGTTGAAGAATTGGCACCAAAAGTTTAGTGATCTTTTCTGGGTTTGATTTCAATCTTGGTGATCATGTGTCAGGGGCAGCCATGCAATGGAAAGCAAAAAAACCAAACTGTGGTGAAGTCCACCAAGGAATCCAACTTCTTAAGCAAAACTCAAAAAATGACATCATTTTGTTTAGAAGATGAAACTCACTTTATACTCATTTTGATGGTTGGATGCTAGTCTAAATCCTGGTCTGCATTTTAATCATAAGCTTCATCTGCTCCTTCTACTTTTTTTCTAAGCTTTCAAAGATTATAATTACCATTGTTGATAATTTGTAGTGACATTGGGTGTCCTATGAATCATCACCTTGCTTTCTTTCTAGCCATCTCCTTCATCTCTGCTTTGCTTTTTGGTTGATTGGTGTTGACTTTTGAATCACCCATATGACAGATTCACTGACAGATACATATCTATGCTCCTCACAAGTGTTACCAATTTGTTTTTCCTTTCAATTTTTTTTTTCAATTAAGATATAAGAATTGTTCAATTTCTAGTTTTAGAAGTATTGTCTCAAGAAACTCCATTTAGTGAATGGGAAGCCACACATTTGATCTCACTTCTTTTTTACTCTTATCCCTGTAATAAAATTGTACTAGCTTACTCTTTCTTTTAGATTCTACACAGTGAGATTTCCCTTGATTTTCTTCTAGCACCCTAACAGTATGCATCAATATACTGTGTACCTTTCCTGTTACCTGTTACCACATCTCATGCAGTAATTTGAACTGAGAAAGAGTAAAATAATGTTAAAAATAGAGAGAGAAAGATGTTCTAAAACACAGTGACATCATCTGTGATTTCTTGAAATTTTCGTATAATGTCTTTATCTGCTTAACATCTACACTATGTGTCTCTTAAATATCAGAGATATACAATATAATTTATTTCATTGTAAGGAGGATTATAATATGCCTTAGAAAAGGTAAGAGTATAATATGATTTCTTAAGAAATCAGACAAGTGTGTGTATAATTTATCCTATTTTAATTAAAATTCAAACAATATAAGGATGTGTTTGGATAAAAAAAAAATTAAAAAAAAAATTGAAATTTGAATTTTGTATTTAAATTTCCTTTACTTTCTGAATGCATTTTTTAATAAATTAAGTCAAATTTGTTTAATTTTTTATTTTTATTTTTATTTTTAATAAGATAATTTAATTTTTATTTTTTAAAGTATATTCAAAAATTAAAATGTTAATATCAAATTTTATGGAGATCCCTGTTAAAATCAAACATGTCTGGAGAAGTTTATAAACTAATTACTGTAAAAAATGAATTTCATAAACTAAAATTAACTTATATATATATATATATATATATATATATATATTAAAAAAATAAGAAAAACTATGACTATATATATATATATATAAACTAGTTTGAATTTATGAAAAGTTGATTGTAATTTCTTTTGTTTATCTCTTTTGAAAAGAACTTATGAAAAAAATCGTCTAAACGTACCTTAACCACCTAATCTTCTATCTTATTTTTTAGCCTATTTTTATCTATCACAGTTAGAAAAGAAGATATATTTTGGTGTACACTTTTTTCTTTTATAATTTTACCTTTAAAATTGTGATAACCTTTTACTAGTAAACAAATAATAAATAATAATATGATGATTAAGAATAATTTAACTATTTTCACAAGTGATTATGGAAATTAAACTCTTATTTTATTTAGCACTATGTATGCAAATTTATTTTAAAAAAGACAGATAAGAAAAATAAATAACTATTTAATATACATATTTTATTATAATTATACTTTTTAAATTTTAGAAGTTATTTGCATTGCAGTAGTAGTTATATAAAAGCATTTGAAATGAATATACAATAAAGCCATTGGAATATTGTGATTATATCGTCATTAGAAAGGTGTTTCGTAATCGAAAAATACCACAACAAACAATTCAAAAGTTCATAAAACCTTCAAAATTTGACACCCCCTCCCTCATATCCTGGAGACATTTGATGCTGCTGGTGTTATAAGCAGATTGTTTGGTCTAAAATTTACAATTTGGAAATCCAAAATGCTGGACCAAAGAGCAATCATCTCTCAGAAATATATGCTTTTGTTACACCACCTTTGTCCTTCAAAGAGATTATAGATATTTTTAAGCTACAAAATCATAATGAAAAGCAATTATGCCGAATCTATATTTATACAAAAAGCAACGAGCAAAATCCAACGAACTTTTCAACTTTAAACATTATGACCACTAGCACGAAGCGCGCATGCGGAATCTCCTTTATTTCAAAATGAATGTAATTCATATATCGTAAGATGAAATACGAAACCTTCCACGAAATATGTAAGAATTTTGGGAATAATAGAAAACACTAATTTCTGTGTTTATAAACGTCGCACCAAAATTTGTCATGCACACCTTACACCACACACACTGCTTTACTCCGACAAGAATTTGAATAAATAGACACAGCAGAAACCTCAATAAACTGTCATTTTGAATTCATCGTGTCAATATTTTATAGAAAAACATGGCTAAAGTAAATACTATACATATACCAAAAATGAAACCGGTGAGGTTATGTCTGCCACTATTCTGCTGCTTGGGGTATATAGCCTATAGAAAACTAACTGACACTCCATCATCTTCCACTAACTGCACCAAAATTGTCATTTATCATGTCCAAAAATAAATCTTAAAAAAGTCACTGTTTCAAAGAAACAAATCTCACCTCCAAGTTACATTGCAGAAGTCTTCAGTCCACATGATCATTAAAGCGAATAAGTCTTCTGATGAAAGTTTTTTCCCGGCAATAGCTAAAGGACAAAAAGAAAAGCATTTTAACTAAAGAAGGAAACAAAAGAAAACAAATATATTCAACACAAGATCTTCGAAGTAAACAAATTAGAGGAAAGATGAATATACATCACGTATGATGACACACAGAAGCAACCAAGCCCAACAGAGAAATGGACCATGAATGATGGCCAGAAATTATCTCGGTCCAAAAATACATTCTCAGAAATGAGAGTGATTATGCCTGAAAGTAACAGAATAATCCATCCTTTCGGCAAACATCCATAGAAAGAAAATGAGGAAGATCCCTGTGGACAAAAAAATAAAAATCCAAGGTCAGAGGAATCAGCATCAAATTACAGTCAGCCAACCAAAGCTAATAGCCACCATACCTGGAAGTAATTCTTTATGAATATAGCAGAGTATAAAATCCTCAGGGTCATATCTTTAGTCAAGTCAAGTAACCAAACAAAACTTTTTTTTTTCAACAAATTATGAAAATTAAATAGGGAAATCATAGGTTTGAACTGACAGGAACCACATAAAATTCTTGGGAGATTAACGCAGGAACATTTGTAGAAATCCAACAGTATCGCTATGCTAGTAATAGTTGAACTTACAATGACAATAGATTTTAGTAGCTTATAACAGAAGTATCTGAGTCCAGCAGTAAAATAACAAATTGGTATGCTATCAGCATTACTTATCTAGGCAAAACATTCGATAAGATTCAGAAACAAGCTATTAGACAATACAGCGGCCGTTCCATTATAGAACATGGAGTCATAAAAATATGTAACAACTGCTAATATTATCACCAACCATAATCAAGAGCTGAAAAGCCAATGCTAATACCAGAATACACAAATTCCTAATCATTGTTTCTTGCAGGCACAAAATCATCAATTAATAGTTTATGCTCCTATTTATTTTTTGGAATATGAGGAGGATTATTTATAGGCTATTAACATGCATTTAGAATTCAATTCAGCATGTTAATAAATATCTTAAAAATAATAATTATGGGAGTAAAATACACAATTAACCCAAGAGATGGAACATTACCCTTACTTGGTTCTCTTTCAATTTATCTTTATCTTTTTGGTTATGAATGCCTTTTATTATTTTCACTTTTCATCTCTTTCTCACTTACATCATAATTTTCTTTTGACCTTCATTTGATCAATAGGTTATAAATAATAACTGAAATGTTTGAGCCACTTGGTTTTCCATGAGGAACAAACGTAAATTGTGAAATAGCATGAAATAAATAACGGTAAGGTAGAAAGGATACTGACGGAATTTGCCATTATCAAGCCAACTGCCCCAGCCAACCTTATTAGCAGGACATTCAAAACTATATAGATCAACGAGAATATAAGTAGTGAATCATTTGAACGCTTGAGTTGGCTCTCTGTTGCAACTGCATGCATAAAGGCTTCAGAGGTTCCTGAAGCAAGCAAGGAACATTATAATAACGAGATTAAAGAATTTAATCCACCATTTAGCAAGTCAAAAACAAGGAAATTAAGTAAATGTAAAATGAGTTTTTAATTAATGCTAGTCAGTCAAAGACCCTAACCGTTCAGCAAAAACCTATTTTATCAGAAGGTATTGGGCATTCAAGTAAATCAAATCTACAAGCAGAAATGGTAATTGATAATTTGACTGAGAATACATTAATCTAATAAGAAACGATCTTCCTTCAAGTGTATGGAATAAATAAGTAGGTTTCTCACTTTACTCCAGCCATACCCAAATTCAAGTATAGCCCCCTCCCAAAGCTTCAAAATTATCCCATTTTCAGTCATCCTTCAGTTGTTACTTACTTAACTACCATTTTGAAAGAAACTGGTTCAGAATTATAGAATAAAAAGTTTCTATTAGCATAAAAGAGTACAAATGATTCCCAGAACTCTCATGGGGACTAGACTCCAATTAGTACAAAGGCACACACATTGATATTAGCTTATGAAGAAGTTCATTGCATTTTAACTTCTTTTTTATCTTTTCCTATAGATAATTATGAAGTTTATCCAGACAAAATCTAACTGCTAATAGAGCATATCTAACACCTTTAATAATTCCATTAGATGTTATTAAATTTAGAAAATAGAGAGCCCATAAAACAATGTATGCAAAAAATTTAGATTATATGAAGAATAATAAACAAGAGATGTTATTTTTGTAACCTGCAAACGATCAATGCACTTAGAATAAAAATAAATAGTAACAAGAGACAAGGCAGATTACCATTCATGGCCAAAACAATGACATAAAAGCAATAACAGCGGAGGGCAGTTGACGCTTCTCCATCACTCCATTTTTCACCATAAAGCAATCTAATGAGTGAATAAGAATAACTTGGACCAAATGCCATAAAAACAAGGCCTGCAAAAAATAAAGGCTGGATATTGTACCACAAAAGAAACAAAAAAAAATATATTCAATTTAAGGTAAAACAAAACATGTCCAAAACATATTTTTCCTGGGGGACACAATTGAGCTAACTACATAATAGATATGTCCACAACTTTTTTTTAGTCGTCACAATTACATAAGTGGTTCAATTTGACTTTTAGGGAGAAAAAAATTATGCAGGGTACCTAGACTCAGATAGCGTCATGCAGCTACACATGATTGTTGCTTGTTACCAAAAAGGTTGTATGGTAGCCATTAAGATGACAAAAGCTACAAATATTCCTAATTTTATGCAAACCAGATCTATGCCTTAAATAACATCCTCATTACAGGATAATCTAGTATTATTGTTTGCATCAAATTATATGTACACAAATATCAATCACCAAGCAGACCACATTTTTTTTCAGTTTCTCATGCAAAGGCTCTTCCCTGTGGAATGCGGTACTAGTAGCAGAGGTCAAGCTAAAAGGAACTCGTTTCACACAGTGATATCCCTCTTTTATTTTTACTTTTTTTCCAAAGGGAAGGGTTAACAGCAACAACAAACAAGTCTTTTTCCTATTACACATAAAGTTAGCTACATGAATCAAACATCGCCCTAGTATTCTAAGGTGATTCATTTACAAAGGCAAATTGTTGACTTCTAAATCCTTCTTAATAGTTTGGCAAATAGTTTTACTCAGTCTTATCCATGGTTCTACGTCCACCATTAGCCATTAGGACTACCTTCCGTGTGGTCTACTCTCTGTTTTCTCCACACAAGCCAAAACAAGAAATTCTACCATTCTTTTTCATGGCAGGCGCTACTCAACTTTCTCTCTAATGCACACATTCCTAATTCATCTTGTCTAGCATGTCCACTCAATGCTCATTCAAGGGGAAGGGTAACGGTCTCAAAAAGTTAGATTCAAGCGTTTCATTCTTTTTATAAATTCTCACAAAAGAAATTCATACTGGGTAAAAAGAGAAGCATCTAGCTTTAAGTTTTCTTATTCATACACAACAGAAAAATGTTGGTCAATAGTCAATACAACATTTTACAGAAAATTGAATATTAGGCAATTACGCAACATACCATCAAATATGCTTATTATGTAGTATATGTCTAGATGCAACTTAAGTGAACTATTCTGAGTTAGACTCAACATCAACATTTCTTACTTTGCAATCTTTGCAGAAGCATTGATTATTCATAGTCAAACTAAGATGCAGGTAAAAATGCATCTTTCTTCAAACAAGGACCAGAGTCAACTCCTTTCGACTGAATAATAGGAAAACTAAGAAATATGTAGAGTTAAAATATGAAATTAAATGAAAAGACTTACCAATCAACAAAACTAACTTAAGGGATTCCGTCAAGCCATTTCCCAATTTCTTGCTTTTTCCTGGATATTCTCCTGTCAGGAATGACCACCAAAAACACTTTAAAATTTATTCTTAAATAAGAAAGGAACTCAGTATGATATGCTTATAAAAGAAGACTAAAGGAGGTCTAGATAAAATATTAGTAACATAGTCATGAAATCATGACCAAGACCTTATTTCCTATATAGAAATAGAATGTCAACTAAATGAATGACATGCATATACTATATAGAAATAGATATATTTCCTGTGGTGTGATGTAAGTTATATAGTGCTAGCATATGCTGGAGCCTGTCCGACTTTATTGTTTCATTAATAAATTGACTTTGGCTGACCAATTTTTAAAAGCATTATAGTTTTTATGTGTCGATGAACATGAGAAGACTGATACTTAAACCTAACAGACAAACACAACTACCCAGGTAACTAATGAAGAGAGAAATGAGGGGCAAATTAAGAATTGCACCTCAAAAGAAATATGCAATATAAAGAGACAAACAAAGGAAGAAGCAAACTACAGTAGAACCAAATAATAGTTATATGAAAGCTATTCAGATTTTCTGGTTGAAGCATCAAGTAAACAAGAGAGAAATAGAACCTGAAGCAGACCTTGCAAATGTTGCATAAGAACTTTCTTCAAAAGGTAAAAAGACAAGTCTGACCACTAAGCTACCTGAAAGGTGGTGATATTTTTTTTTTCCAAAAAAAAAAAAAAAAAAGACAAACATGTTCACGTAAGAAACATTTATCGGTTTCTCAATAAAATAGGAAACACTCCTGATTCAATTTAAATTTATAACATAAAAATTAAGCTTTCTGAAACAAATTACCCAAACCAAATACCAACCCAATTTGTCCACCAGGCCGTAAACTGCCTGATTATATGGTGTATCCAACCATACAAGTACTATCTTTTCTCCTTCCTGAAGGATCAATTTTCGAAAGGATTGAAAGGTAAACAGTATACACATCTTGGACAGCTGCTGGTCAAAATCAATCAGTTTTCCTTTTCTGCAAAATTTTGTTAATAATAAATCATACATTGATCATAAATAAGCAGATATCAAACAAAATTAATTTGGTTAATGAATGATTTACAGTTTCCACTTTTCCTTGAAAAGCATGTTTTATATACCATGCATTACATCAGGAGAAAATTGCAACATCTTAACATGTAACTGTGCCTCAGAAAATAGACATGAAATTAAACATGGTTCAACCTACAGCAAACTAGAGGCATATATAATTATATATATCGACAGCAGTAAAATCACTATGATTGATATATATTACAAATGGTAGCATCAGGCAAACATGATCCTTCAACAATGACCACAGAAGATTAAACCTGTCATATCTCTCATTTTAAGCAGGTTCGTCAGATCACTGCTTAGAGCATCTTAGAGAAGAAAATTATTTTCCATATAGTTAACTATATGGAAATAAATAACTATACCTGAATGGAAAGAGGTATGAAACCTTAAATTTTTGGGAAAGCAAAAGATAGCCCCAATAACCAAGAAATAAGCAGGCTCCATATGCAGACTGTGACAAAGCAAATATGATTGATTTTTCCTGGAAATGGTCATTCAACTCAGAATCAGTTGCATTTACGGAGATATGTCAGAAATATAAAACATTTTTTGGGTACTATAAATGGCATAAGTTTATTAGAGAATTGATCTATAACAGCATTATCATATCAGTACATCATACTTAGAATCCAAATTGTGAGTGCATAAAAAAAAATGTACTCCGCAGAAAAAAGTTCTTGAAACTTGTAAGTGAAATAACGTGGCAGACATCCTAAAATTGATGAAATAAAATGCTTTATAACAAGCAACACTACAGCTTACTATCAATGATACAAGAGTGCAGCACTTGAAAGTTCCTTTGTATCATTTAGTAGCCCATTAAGGTTAGTCTATTAAATGACATCTATTATTCTTGGGTTTCAACATCTGTATTATTAAACTTTTTTACAGTTTTTTTTATCTGGCTCCTTTATCACTCACAACACACACATATATTAGCAAAGATTCAAAAGAAATTTTAATAGTCCTAATATTAGGGGCTGTTTGGTTTAAAAAATGGCTTCTGCTTCATTTTCTGTTCTGTTTTTCCTGTATAACTTCAGAAAACAGAAAACAGAAAAAATAAAACAACAGAAGACATTTTTTCAAACCTAACAGTCCCTTAGAAATTCTAGAAAGGATGAAAACATCAAAAATATCCAAATTGCACTTCTAGTTTAGTTGGTGTTTTCTCTATTTTGTACAACTTTTACTCTCTGTAATTGTTGTTGGCCATTGGATTGCATGCCTGGTTCATCTGAAGTCTCAACAACCTTCAATTCAAAAATATTAAGTGAATTATTTAAATAAGCAAAAAAGAATATACCCTTGGTTTTATGGTCTCAATATACTAAAATTTATGAACAATTGTTTGTAAACAAAAAAGAAAATCAGCAGTGATTTGCTTAAACAATAGTAAGTAACTAGTAAAATAGAAGTCCGTCCAAGAATCAGTGCCATTAGCATCTACAAGCATAACAGAAAAAGCACTGACTGTTTGCTTAACAATAGTAAAAGTAAATATCTGTGCCTCAGTATAACTACACGCTTACGATTCCAGTTTGCTTGATGATTAGAAAATACATTGTCAAGCACCGTAACAGAGTGGCTAAAGTCTCAACCACCAGCCGCAATTCAAGTAAGACCATGCTTTGGGAGAGAATGTACCCAGGCTCAGACAAGAGCTCCAAAATACATGCAAAACCTGACATAACAAGTGAACTTTACTCACAAATTTTCAAAATTTATGCAATTTATTTTGGGGAGTTATTTAAGGATGTGTGGTTTCATATGTTTTGAAGAGAGGTAAGATTATGGCAAAAACCATTGATAACACAAGAAAGTATTAAAAAAAAAGTGTATAGATGACGAAAAGCTACATTTACCATTGATCAAGATAGCTTGCCCATGTGGACTATAATAACTTATTTGTTGCCACCAGAAGACAAAAAGGCATACTACAATCGTAATAAATAGACCAAGTGGGAAACTAATCCAAACTACTTTCATCAGCTTCACAACATCTCCCATTGAAGTGCCATCACTATAACATAAAAAAAATACATATTATAAATGGAGTTCACTCAAGTTTAGGAATAATTGAATTAAAAATAAAATCAATGAAAGATATAAACCCTTAGTTCACATTATTTGAATAATTATAATTTTTAAATTCATAATATTCTTAACTATCCAAGAATTGAATTGAGACACTCAATTCAACTTTTTATAAGATCTCTCAACCAAACTAGAAATATATTTTTGAATATAATTGCAGTACACATTCTTTCTCTGGCAAGTAGCATAGTTTATCCAAAGCATCATTAAACAATCAGCACTCACCTATAAAGCAGTATCTTTAAACCTAACACATAACTCATTTTCTTTTAAAGCATGATGCAAAAGATGACCCATAAACAAGTCATACGCACAATCAAGAAATATCAAAAGAGCTAACAAAGCCCTCATCATCAAGCATGGAAGAAGTCCTATCACTAGGAGAATTCAAGCAAGGAATCAAAATTAAACCGAATTAACTTGATGATAAGATCATATGAGCTCACAAAATAAGATGGAAATTAGATAGAAAAAATCATTTACGAGAAGGACTGTACAATTGAAAGAGAACAGAAAATGTAGAGTAGAATTCTCCCCAAAGATTTCCACTATTTATGTAACCAATTCTAACTGACAAGACATTCCCTCTAACTAATGAACTAACTGAAACCTGTACTTATTCGTTTGTACTGTACATTTAACGTTTGACAAGATGTGTGGAGCGCAATTTCTTCTTCCTAAGTAACAGAACTAGAAAGAGCATAAGGGATCACCATTTCAGGTCCATTCGCAAGCATGCTCGCCGAAAGCCCTCCCGGCTAAGAAATAAAATACACGTAACCAACAGATGAAACTGCACTGCATACAGCTGCATCAAAAAAGGCGTCAAGATGGTAAATCAATTTTGATCATAAATCTTACAATGCAGGTCAAAATGACAAAAAAAATATAAAAAAAATTGACACCCAATAAAGAAATTTAGAACTAAAGCAAGAGGCAAAAAATAAATAAATCAATTTCAATAAATGAAAAGAGACAGCACAACTAGAAAACACATATCTTAACTGTGTAAACGATTATGCACGGGGAAGATAGAGACAGCAAGTAAAATTAATGAGAGATGGAAAAGCAGTTACCGCATAGTCCTCTTGTGTGAGATGCCTTACAATCCATGTATTGAATATAAACGGAATCCCTCTTGACAAGAACTGTGTAGCTGGATTTGTGATATCCCAAAAAAGTAAAATGGAATGGGGAAATATCAATGAGCTAACTCACAATGCAGGGTATAAAGCTATCTTAGCAATAATCCAAAATTAATAAACTCCAATTAACTGCGGAACATAACTAATTTTTGAATCACGTCCAATATATTAGAAATGTGAACAAGCGAGAGGATTGTGATGTTGCTAAAACAGGTGAAAAGAATGAACTGACCTAATAGGTATTTAAAGGTGCGTGAGAGATTTGTAGCGTCTTTATCCTTTGACATCGCAACTGCGGAAATGAAAGTGATTCCTGGATCAATTACTCGAATACGTTATCTGTGAGAATCGGCAATGCACACGATTTTGGATACGGCTTGAGAGACAGAGAGTGAATGTAACAGAGTGAAATACCTAGCTTAGCTGGTTTAGGTTTGGCACAAGGTGGACGATGAATAAGCGATTCTGTTGAATTCCGGCGACGGCGAGGAAGAAGTTACGAGTTGCGTCTTCGGAACTCGGAAGCGTTTGATGAAGGATTAAGTTTTGAGGAATTCAAACGGCTTCCAATACTACTGCAGGGTGTTTGACGAAAGTACTGAGCCACGCTGCTGCTACATTCGGTGGGATTCTTGTTGTGTTTAGATGCAGTCTTCTCTGCTGTGAAATGTTTACCTTACTTCAATTCTAATTTTAATTTTAATTTACTGTTTTGAAGATAAACTTATTTTATTCAGCTCGCAGTAAAAACATCTATTTTTATTTATTTTTTAGGAACATTAATACTATATGATGTTATGTAGTGCTTAATGCCTTGATTATAATGAAATTCGAGTAACGTTGTTTGTAGATGTGGAAGCTCACCTTTCTCTCGTCAAGATGGACAAAATGTTGGGGCTCAGAGTAAATTTAATCTCTCTTCTCTTTTGAATTTTGAGGAAATAAAATTGAATGCGTGATTATTTACAGTTTAAAATTAGGTAGTTTAATTGATGTGATAGGAAAATAATAAATGAAATAAAAATTATTATTTTATAAAACTAATTTTCCTTCCTTCCTTCCTAAGTAAAATCAACAAAGCTAATTGATTTTCTCATTTTCCTTCTCCTCCTCCTTACTAAACAAACATTTATCATCACAAAGGAGAGAAAAATCTTGTTTTTCAATCTAAATAAACTAAAATTAATCTATTTCCTCTTTTTTTTCTTTTCTTATTTTGTATTTATTACTTCGTGTCTCAATATAACGTAAAACACTATCTAATATTTACATTGACTTCGCAAATGAATATTATTAAAAAAAGTTATGTGAATGAAATATTGAGTCAACTAATAGAGGTTATTACACAAAGCAACTTGTTTCCTGTGTGCATCTCAATTCTCATGCAGTTTCTTATAATCCATCTTGCATTTAAGTTTAACTTTTCATTTTAAAAACAAAATATTACCCTTTTATGTATAAAACAATATAATCTGCATGTATACCTTCAGGCACCCGCACGTATTTTTTATTTCAATAGTGTATATCTTATAAAATTTTATATCAAATCCATTTCTTCTTTAATTATAAAAAATACTTTCTTAACTATTTTAATAAACATTTATATTTTTTTCCATATAACACGGATTGTAAAAGAATATTTAAAAATCGCCAATAAAATAACGTTTGATTAAGCTAATTTTAAAATTTTGGTAAATTACAAGTTTCAAAAGTATGTATTTTTCATATTACAGTTTATATCGTTTATTAACAATAAATAGACCAAATACTAGCTAGGTGGTTTGAGTTTATTCACGTGTTGTGTTGCATGTTAAGTCTAGAGTTTCATTTATCATATATTTGGTCATTGCTCTGTTCTTACTAAAATATATGCAACGGAAGCACCAATAAATAATGAAATCCCAGAAAGAAGTAGTGTTGAATGTGTGGGCTCTTCCAGCTGCAACGTTGGAGCCTCAAACGAGGAAAGAACAGGATCGGCAAAACAGGCTCAAGTGTCGAACGCATGCTTAGTGTAGATGTTCACTCCCATAACATATCAATCAAATAACAATGATTATACAGGAAGAGGAAACGCTAGGGATAAAGAACAAAAAAAAGACGAGGAACCAAAAATAAGAGGCAATTTTTGTTAGTTACGATGTTATAATCCCAAAAATGTGAATTCTTGAAAATATTTAATCGAAATGTTATTATTAAACATGTTTAAAAATATGCTCGGTTAACTTTTATTAATTGTTGAATAACTTTTCAGAATTTAAAATAATTAAAATAATAAATAAAACTAAAATGGATTACAGTGAAGTTAGAAAATAACAAAAATGATGGTGGATCCAGTTAGGATGGAATGCTTTTTGTGAGCAGTAGGCAGTTGCTTGATACTAATCAATTTTGCACCGGACATTCTACCAGAATGTTACTTTCTACACCAATTATCCACTCACAGATGATGGTATTCACTCGTTCTGGCACCTCATCGTGCGGACAATGGCCTGTGTTAATGTCAAGAAAAAAATGGGTCAATTTGAAACAAAGCCCGAGTACCTTGTTATATAAAAGTACAAATAGAAAAAACTCTGGCTACCAGCATCTAACTCCTTAATTAAAACTCCATCACAGTGTTGTTTAAGCATAGCCACCTTGGAGTTGGAGTCAGAAATCGGATCTTTCATCCCCTAACAATAAAGAAATAAATAACAATTTATGAGTAACAGAGTCATTCTCAAAACATATTAATCCATCCTTTTTCGCCCATAAAACCTGATATCCACGTTATAATACCTGTATAATTAGGACCTTTCCCTTGACATCTTCAAGAAGAAAGTTTACAGGTATGGAAAGATTAAAGCTAAAGATGCTTTCCAACAGCACAAGCGCACCAGGATCATATGACTTTTAATATGTAAAGGAGGTGTCAGAAAGAACTGTGTATCAGAATGTGAAAAACCTGCTGATGCAATGCAAATAATTTAGATTCTATAAGTAGAGGATACTGCTCTTCGCATTTCATTTATGAGCCGATCATCTGCTCTTTCAACCCTCTACAAAGCAAATACAATCCGCCACCATCAAAACAAACGTATAACAAATATATGAGTTTTGAAAATTAGCAACAAAAATTACACTTACAGTTGGATAACATTTCTTAAGTAACTCCTGAGTTCTTAGCCTCAAGTAGAATAGAAGAATGCGAGACCCCAACCAGGAAGCCCCTGAAGTTTGCCTGTCCTGAACCTTTACAAGTACACAAAAAAATGAACTGTTAAATAGAACAAACTAATCATGTTGTTCTCGCAATAAAACAACGTCACATTATGGTTCAAAAAAATCAACAAAACCCAACTTTTAAGATTCATTTACGACTATATTCGCACTTTGAGATGTTTGTCTCTACTCGTCAAAACTATACACCCACGGCACCTTTCCAGTGAAGACTAGATATTTTAAGATCTAGGGATCTAATTTCTAACGCAGGGAATAAACAAATGATGATACATTACGTATAATGGAAACATTTGTACTGTTCTAACAAGAAGATGATATCACACATCAATGGCAGCAAAAGTTTACGACAAGAAGAAGCAAATTGCTGTTTTCAGGCCTAGCCAATAGAAAAAACACATTATCTTACAAATGTTGTATGACCATGAGTTATTCTTGGTTACACTTACTCTAGACAGCGGTATGAATGAATAACTTGGGATGACATTGCCCGCACTGTTGATCAAAACAAGGGATTTGATCAAATCACTCCAAATACCAGCAACAATAGCAACAAGATAACCTAAAATAGGGAAAAGTAATTGTTAAATTATCAAATCATTAACAGAAGCAAGAATAAACTGGTAATACACACACAGGGACCTAATTACTGCATATGTGTGCAAAGGACACGTTTTTTTGGTGCAAGATACCCAATCATGTTTTAGTCATACCGCCAATTGAGTTGCCAACAATATGAACTGGTTCACCCACAACATCAACAATAAAATCTCTCAATAGTTCAGCCCACAAGAGTTCAGTATATACAACATTTGGCTTTTCTGATTTGCCAAATCCTAAAATAGTAATTGCCCAAACTCGATTTCCAGATTCAGCTAAACCATTTACGTTGTCACGGTAATGCTCCCAAAAGGCACCAAAACCATGCACAAGAAGAACGGCAGGACCATCTTCACCAGCAACGGTATACTGAGAAAATCCATTTAATCAACAAATTAGCAGGAAATTTTATAAATATTTTACTTAAATCGTACTAAGTATTTCAGATCTTAACTCATTCACTGAGAAAAGAAAACTGAGTGGCTCTTGCGAAGTGAACTTCATGAAAAATCAAACAATGACCATGAACCAATCAATTGAATACCTCGATAAGAAATCCTTTCCATTGCCATATCCTTGTTGAGTATACTCCGTCATTGTTTATCTGATTTCTCAAAGCCATAAGCCAATACCACTATGACACCACAAAAACATATAAAAAGAATCATTTGATAAAAGAAGAGAAGAAAAAGGTCATGGCAAGTACCATGGTGATACACATAAGAGAAAACAAAATCAATAAGGTGCATAACAATTTTGTACTCAAACAAAGCATAACAGTTATAACTAGCACCTCCTTTGAGCACACAGCATCAACTGCTGCTGCAATTGTGGCAGCTGAATAACCAAAGGGTGATAAGAAACCTGCATTTCTTTCTTGCTCATATTTGATAGCTTCATAATATACTCTTCTTCTAGATATGATGCCAAGAGATAGGGCAGGACCGAATAGACCAATAAATGATGCTCCATTCCGACTTTCGGAAGCACGCACTTTTTCATGCACCCTGCACAAATTTAAGTACATTTCATAACATGTAATTTTTACATTATGCCTTCAACCACAAAGGTTTAGAAACTTAGTGAATGAAATGTCGATTAAATGACAATTATAGAGATCACTGAGAAAGAACATCTTGTGAGAGTTATGAATTAATCACTTGAGAGAAACTGACCAAAACAGTAGAGTATGGACATTGCTGCATGCGAGGTAAAAACTGCTACGCACAACACTCTTTATCCCTTCTTACTATACAGGGGAAACAGAATGTAATAAAAGAATGGAGGAAATGCTTACAAAAGACCGAAACAGAAATAGAAAAACAAAAAAAGGAAATATTATGACTCTGTTTATAATCGAGAACCATATTTTCCTTAAAAGGAAGAGAATAATGAGAATCGAACTACAAAAAATTACTTTCAGCCTCCATACTTTCAAGAAATTTACCAAAAAACAAAAACTTCAAAAGTTAAGTTGTCTACGTACTCTTGCCAGTCATCACGAGCTGTTCCTTCCAAATATCTCAGATATGCAGCTAGTGCATTCAGTACATTGTCTGTACCACCTCCTACGATAGTTCCTTCTTTCGTCACAAAAACAGACCGACTACGCTCCCTTGACAGTGTTTGCCCAGAGCTAGAGGAACTTCTTTCAATTCTATCGCCAGATTCCAATGCTTTTCTGCGTAAAACGGTTTCAGCTGAGGCCTCCTTGATTAAACTCCAAGTCTCTCCTGATTTACGTTGGCTGCTGGTCATAAATCCCTTTACATCATCATACGAGGGGAGAACACCTAATTCAATGAACAATTATTGCAAAACTTTTTATTAAATGAATTCAATAAAAAAAAGTAGCATATGCAGTGAAAAAGATAATAATAATAAACAAAACATCCTGAAAAGAAATCTATCCACCATGAACTCACCCCAGTCCAGTTCTATCTCTACACCAGGTAACGTTGACACTGACAGTTGAAGTGGTGTAGTCACAGGAAGTCGACGTTTCATAAACTCATCATACGAAGCAGGAAGATTTTGCACATCCTGTGTAAAAGTAACATACAATGAGTTCAACTTTTACAGAATCAACTAAACCAAGTGAAATCTTCATAGCTCACGTGACAAACACAGTTAATTAGTCTCTAACAATCTGCCACCTACCTTTACTTCATAAAATGGAGTTTGCCATAGTTCAATCGTAGGACTCCCTTGCGGAACACTAACAGACTTCAATCGCTGTTTGAGCTCATCTACGATGAGGCGTAGCTCGTACTCCACCTCTTGCTCCGATAACACGCAAGTGGCTTTGACCTGTTCCGTCCTGAGCGATGAATTTACTTAAGAAAAGGAATGGCATGAAAATGCGTTATAGATTAAGCGAGCAAACGCTAACTAGCAAAGTAACAACCTCCGTTGCAAGTTGCGGTATGACGCTGTCCGCATTGCCGAACCGGATCAGCAAATCGGAGCCGCGATCCTTCAGCCACTTCTTCAAATCTTGCAGCGCAAGCAGAAGCAGTTCCAGCGTCTCGTCGGAGAAACCTGCAACGCCAAACGAAGTGAGATTAAAGTGCGATATTCAGTTCAGTAAAAGAAATTGCGGCGCATTGAATTGGTTACTGACGGGAAAGAATGCGGCGATCGAAGATATATATAGGAAGGAGTGAGGGAAAGGTGGAGGCGGCGAGAAGCGCGGGGTGGTCATCGGTTCGGAGATCGTGCTTGAACCACAGAATCGCCGTTCCAGTTGCCTTCACCAAACAGTGGCGTCGAGTTGGAGAGAAAGAAGGAGCGTTTGGGAAAGAAGAAAGTGAGGGAAAATGGGAAGAAAATGATGGAAAATGGGAAGAAATGTGAGGAAAAGTGAGAAGAGTCATGACTTTGGGAGGAAAATGGAAAGAAAACGAAGAGAAGAAAGAAAATGGAGAGAAGAGAGTCACTGCAGTTACTTAAATAGTATTATCATTAAATTAAACTTGGAAAAGAAATCCTGTGTGAATCCAGGTACAATTGAAGGTTCTGCATATTTTTTTTGGAAGTAACAAATTATAATTGTGATGGAGAAAAATGGATTGAAATTTTTGTTGGCCATAATAAATCCAAAAGCAAAACATGGTGTGCACTGCTACCACTAATTTCTTGTACGGGTAATTTTCTTGTACAAAGCAGGTACACAACTTCCAACTGAAATCTTCAACCACTCATTGTTTAATTAAATAAATAAATGACTTTTATTTAACAGATTCAAAATAATGTTGCTATGGTTAAGAAAAACCAAGGATATTAAAACAAATACATTTAAAACAAAATATGGTATTAAAAATATATTCTTTCTACCATTTTCTCTTTTTATTGTTGCACTTATACATGGGAGTGAGTATTTATAATATTTTTTTTTTCATAAACTCCGTAATATTGAAATAAAATTGTCAATTATATATAAAGTGGCAATACTGAGATAAATCTTATCATCTAAACATCCATCACTTGAATATTTAATAAAAAAGTTTAAAAATATAAAATAAATAGTTAACTGATTCAATAAAACAATATCTTAGATTTTATGTATGTTTTATCTAACTCTCTACAACTAATTAACGTCTAATCATGATAAATAGAGATCACACAATAAATAATCCATACATGTGATTAAGAATATATTTTTGTCTATTTTGAGATATTCTGTTCACCCATATAAATAGAAGGTCAATATAATATATAATTGTTTTAAGATAGAATATAATGAATTTTTAACTATTATTATATATTATTATTATTCTTACTCTAATTAATAGCTAATTGATTTAAATACTATTCTTACTTTTACTCTAATTGATAGCTGGTAGCTAATTGATTTAAACATTAAAATGTAACCACGTATATTCATGTTGTTGAGATGAGCAACCTAAAGTCAAATATTGAAAACTAAGAATTGAGCGGAGACCAAATAAATGATTTAATTTTGCATAAATAATATCTAAAAATAAATAATCATGATTTTCTAAATACAATAAGTATTGAAAATAAAATAAAAAAAATTGAATCATTAACCTATAATAAACTTGATGTTGATTGCATTATATTTTAGTTAAAATAAATTAATAGAAAATAATTATAAACATCATGGATAATTTAGGAAAGATTTATCATTTGCAAGTTTTCCAATTATAGTAATGAAGTTTACCTCTCATTTGGCTCTTTTGCTACAAGTTTCCTTCAAAATTTGTTGAGCAAATCTAATTTATTTAATAACTTTTTCCAATAACTATTAGTTTTTGATTAACTCAACAAAGTCAACAATAAATCTTCTGTATTATGCCTAATTTTTACTTAATGGACTGAATTTGTTCAACAAATTTTTAAAAAATAAAGCTGTTTTTCCTCTTAATTCTTACTTCACTCAAAAGTTTATTTGCAAAATTTTATTGTTGTATTACTGTTAAAGCACTTTGAATTAATGTAGCAAAATCTTTTATTTTAGTATCTAACTAAATTTTATATACTATATTTACAAACTGACAACTTAACATATAACAAAATTTAAAAGTTTTTAAAAAATAATTAAATTACCATAAAATGTAATAATTTAATAAGTAATTAGACCATTAAAAGTGTAACAAAGTTTAATGTATAGAAATTTTAGTTAAAAAATGATAAAATAATTAAAAAATATATAGGAGATAAAAAACATTGTTTCTTTTACACAACAGTTAAATTCCAAATATAATAAATGTAAAGAAGAAAAAAACATATTACGAAATATATGACATAATATGTCAAAAAAAATGTCAAAGTTTAAATTATCAAAATCATAATAATAAATAATAAAAATAAAAATACATTATTTGTTACAGTACTTCAATAGTTGATTAGGGAAGAAGATAATGGACTATTTTACTTTAAATTTATTACATTTAAGAAGTTGATCATAATCTAATTATCAAATTGACCAAGTTAAGGCCAGACAAAAACCAAAACCAAATGGTAAAAATTATTCTAAGAGACTCTGAGTTCATTTCTAGAGGAGATATTGACTTGATTAAATTGTTAATATAAAGATAAAAATAAATTATTATTGTAAAATATAATATACCTATATATATATATATATATATATATATATAAACAATAATTTATTCATTCATTCATATTTATAATCAGTAATTCAAATAACATATAAACTATTTTAAAAAATCAACTACATTCTTATTAAAGTAAAAAATAAATATAAATATCGTGGAGGAAGTAAATGACAATGAGAGAATAGTACTCAGCATTACTTTTTAATATTAAAATTATTATTATTTATCAAGCCTATACACTAATAAATAAAATATTATTACTTCATATTAAAATAATATTTAATTACTCTTAGTATAATATATAATTATAATAATGATATAATATACGTGTATTTATTTCGATAAAAAAACATAATTATCCATTACCATGTGTTTGGTAACTGCTTTTGAGATTTTTTTTTTCTTTTACTTTTTCTATCTTTATAAACATAAACAATAAAGATTGCGTTTTTGCGTGTAAATATTCTCTCCTCTCAGATGCCCGTTTCATCTTTTTCCTCTCACAGCCGTGGCGACGAGGCTCTTTTTGGATCCGTTCCTTCTCCCGCTGAGATTCAAACTGCTATCACTTCACTTAAACAGTAAGCAATTATTCAGGCATAATCATTTGTTCAGTAAATGATTCTGAAACCCTGAAAATGCACACAATCGTGACCACTAGGTTAAACCATTTTTTCACAAGGAAACACGCAGTCATTTCTGTTTTGGTATCATGGAGTCTGTTAGTGCAATGTATTTCAATCAATTAAGGGCCAAATATACATGTTAATTTTGAAATAATTAATTAGCTTGATGTTTGAGTTTAGTTGTTCATTTTATTATGCCGAGTAATATTTATATTTTAGTTTTTATGCTTAAAAGGTGATGTGATTTAGTCTTTATATATATATCTTTGAAATATTATTACTTAGTATATTTTATGTGCCTGCAGGGTCTTTGGGTCCTTTTCACCTGTCCAGCATGTTAGGAACACACATTATTACCAATTGGACAGGGAAGTAGGTCATGTAGATACTCCTTTAGTTGATCAAGTAGATTCAGATCTGTCTGAGGAAGATTGGGAAGAACCTTCTCTCTGTTCATATAATCCAAGCATGTTACAAGCTGATGTTGTTGATAGAGCTTCTTTTGCAATTCATTTATTGCAGACTGATGCATGTATTGAGGTGTAGTTTATGATACGTGACTCTCATTTTAGTAAAATAACTCAGATATGTTTGTATATAAACATGAATAAGATTTTCATTGCCTCTAGTTGTTGAATTCTTAGTATTATTTTGATATTTGTACAAAATTACTGGACAGTTATATTTGTGTATTCTGTTTGTAGAGAAATTATATAAAGAAAATTAGTGAAAAGGATCGGATGACAAATCTGTTGCCATTCACACAAAACATATAAGTCTTTGGGTAAAGAGCATTTTCATTAATTTTAAAAAATTGTTTGTCTTATTGCAGAGGATGGTAAGATCATTATCATCAGATAAATCTGTTTGGGATGCTGTACAGAAGAATCAAGCCGTACAGGAATTAAGGAACGCCCTAAATGCAGGTTGGTTAAGTGTTATTGCATATGGAATTAGTTTAAAAGTTGGAATTTTCTTAGAATTTATTCATACTGACTATCAATGTAGTTCATCTGGTATTTCTACTAATAACTAAAAACATGATATCTTATTGTAGAGATATGATTTCATTACTTTACAAGTTTATATAGGTATTAAATTTTGATTAATTTGGACTTGAAATTTTCAGAAAGAGATGAGAGCTGGGATGGAACAGTTGACAATGATTCCCCTGACTCAAAAAATATTATACTGCGGATGTCGCATGCTGTAAAAGCCAAACTCATGGAAGCAATTGAGAATATTACCGAGACTGTGAAGAAGTTGTTTCAAATTGCACGTCACAAGAAAGCTGCATATGCAGGAAAATGTAATTCCTTTAAAATTAAGCTGAGAGTTTCTGTCATGCTTTCCATAATAATCTTCCTATTTGTGGTGATGGATCGTTTCTATTAATCTTATTCATTCAACGAGAAGCTAATCCACGGGATAGATCAACAAAGTGTTGACAGTTCTCATTGATTCTCTGGCATTATTCTCTGTGGGTAAGAGTTTGGATTGGGATGTTTACCTATTTGTTCCTTTTTGCGTCTTCCCAAACTAAAAAACGATTACATTTTGCTTCTTTTTAGACAAAACAAGAAGTAAAAGCTATCATTTGTATGCATGAATTTTACCTGGTCTTTACAATCTATATGCGAGATTGTTTACAGGCATGTTGTGATTTGACCTTAATGAGCTTGACTTTGCTTTCTCTATAGGTCAAGTAAAATTGTTTTGATTGAAAAATATTCCTTCTAAGCTTTAAGTTTCCTATTCAACATAACTAGTATGATAGCCTAGAGTGGGTTTGATGTTACAACACAAGGGAAGTATCCCTACCACATGTGTTCAACTTATTTCATCAGTCAGATGCTTGTTCTAGTATCCAATTGCACTTGCCCATTGGCGGTGACTTTTTAATCACATATTCACATAAGCCGAAAAGGTACTGTACTATTCCTGCACGTGGCGCATTAGTCATTTTTGCCAGGGGTGTTTCTCAGATCAATTGAATCAATATCAGGAACTACAACAACCTTATTGCTAATCTTGCCAAGATTGCAGATCTGTTTCTGTGCAGTGTTCACCGCTGCAATATCCTGAGAAAATCGACATTTTGTACCCGGAGACACCTGTAAGAGAACAAAAGATTATATATGCAATAACTGTAGTTGGAAAGTAAAAGAACTAAAATATTGAATAAACTCTTACCCGGAATCTACTACCTACAACACATTCTGCAATTTAATTGGAAAAATAATGTGACTATGCACTTGGTTTTATAAATGGAGATTGGCAAATAGAAAGAAGGTATTTCTAATTTCAAAAGCGTGGTGTGGGCAAAAGAACATTCTTAGTTTCTTACGTCGAACAGAGTTTCTCCTAGTTTAAATTTGATTGCTCCACTCTTGTACACCTGCATTTTGCCCATATACCCGCTTGGCAACTCTTCAGAAGCACCCGGCTTTCCCGATACTGTTGTTGTACCAATTTGCTCCTTCTCCTTATTACTCCCCACGTTAAAAGGCATATTTTTAGGAAGCTGAAATAAGAACATCTTATGTTGCTCACTCTTCTCCTGTTAAAAGATCATCTGAGCATTATTATATCTGTTTTCATCTGTATAATGCTTGTACAATTTATTATACATGATGAGTACTAACCCAGAGCTCGAGTTCTGCAGCAGAATTAATAGCATTCTCATCATACTTCGAATTAGTAGCAGCTTCCCCAAATTCTTCCTCATCAAGAATTTCTACCAGATTAAAAAGTCACATGACGGTCAATGTTTAAAAAAGCATCCTGTGGAGAGAGTTTTGCTAAAAATATATCTTTTAGACTACTACACTGTAAAAGTTATTCTTCGGACTTTTATCAGTGTAGTTCACGAATATTAATTCTATTAATAGATCATTTATTGATAGATATTAGAGCAAACCTGGATTTCCAGAATTTGGCTTCCTTAGAGGAAGAGTAATAGGATAATTCGAGTTGTTATAATCCTGCAGATAAATATTCAAATGCTTAGATGCTTGAGAAAGATACAGATAACAATAGAATACATGACAGTGATCACGCATTCTCACCCATGGTTCCTTGTACTCTCCTTTGATTTTCCTGGCTGATTCATTGATGGTATTATCAGTAACATCTATCGTGCTGGTATCATTTTGATCCTCAGTAGCAGCAGAAGAACGTCTTGAACGAATTTGCTCTTTGGCAAAATATTTAGTTGGTGAGCCACTGTCTGTGACATTATCTATAGCTTCGCTCGTGCCATATGTCCTGAGGGAGGTTGATGTAAGTCCAGGACTAAATGCAACTTCCGCACTAGCTGCAAGTTTTAAACAACGAAAATAAGCAGCAAACAAGATGAATAAAATATTAATCATGAAGGGGACAAATAGTTTGTCATTGTGGGCAGGCCACACAATCAACTAATCAAGGAGCTTTAGACAAAATGCTCCACTAATATGCTCCACAAATATAAGAACTGTAATGAGAAACTTCTTTGAAAAAAAACGTAACATATTTCATTTAAATATACTATGAAGTTGGAAGAATCCGAAGAGAGAAATATCGTGGAGATCTCACTAAAATGAGAACAAGAGTTACCTACTTAAGAGAATAACATCACTTTCAATCCAAAACTTTAAGGTATTTATATAATCTCTTTCTTAAATGAGAGTCCCTCCCCTCGAACACTTGTACTGCGCTTGAACACTTGTACTGCGCTTAAACGATACAAGATCACCTATACTCGCTCCAGTCGCAAACTATCGGCTCTGATACCATTTTGCTGGGAGAATCCGAGGGGAAAAATACCGGAGAGATCTTATAAGAATGAGAACAGTGCCAAACTCACACAAGAGATCACCTTCAACCTAAAACCTTAAAACATTTTATCTATATAGGTCTTCTTTTTTATATGTTATTCAACGAGTCTTCTTTCTTATATGTTACTCAACTTTTTCATTTCTATCTAATGTGAGACTTAAACTCACACTTTAATACCTAACGGATTAACAATATTTTTCATATTTTCAACCATGTCCTTTGCATGTAAGGCTAAACTAACGGAAATTTACATTTTCTTTCGACTTTAGGCTCTCGTCTCGCCAAATTCTCCTGCAAACGTACAAAAAAGAAAGTAAATTAGTGACACTTTAGCATTAAGGGAATTAAAAAAGGACAACTAAAAGGACAAGCTTAACGTAACAATCGCTCATTGTGATATATTTAAAAGAGTTAAACCCATGAAGTCTTTGTGGCAACCTCTTTGACATAGAGTTTTGCACAATGGCAAACGACATTATTTTTAAGAACGTACTTAAGGATTAATAAAAGAGAAATGCTATGAACATCTCAATTTTATAAAATCTAGTAGAAGATATCTCGAGCAAGAAGGACCATAAAATAAGGCTAACTACAATAATTATGATATGATCAGATACTACTATGTCTTCGCTATGGTTCAGGAAGCTAGAGTAAGCTGCTCTTTGACTATTATACCGAAATTAATCAAAACTAAACATGAGGTTATAGCTTCTTTTGTTGAAGAGAAAGTAAAAGAATAAGGAAACAAAGTTGACTTCTCATTTTTTTTCCTTGTACTTTCAACAATTTTAAACTTTTATTCCCTTTCCGTCATTCCAAGCACACCATTAGTATAACACTGTCCGTTTGAAAATCTCACTCGCATGTATTTGTTATTTTTTGCCAAAAAAAAAAAAAAAAACTTCTTTTATTTTAAAAGTTCTGTTCTTGAATTTTTATTATACACATTTCTGAATGCAAAATTTTATAATGAATATACACACATAAAATATTGGTAAGATTGGTAACCTTTTCGATCACTTAGTTACACTCTTCGCTAACTATTATTAGTTATAAATTCGAAATTATATTAAATTAAAAACGCTATCTTTATATTTTAAAAGAAAACAATTAATTGAAAATAATTAATTGAGTAATTGTCGTTTAAAAATAAGAGTTCTAGTTAAAGAAGACAATTTGACTAAATAATTCACGTGCATCATAAACATTCTGAATTTTATTACTTTTTTTTTTTCTAGAATGATAACAGATATACCCTTAGCTTATCTTCAACAGCAAGCAGAAGGACAATTTATGTTTGGAACATCACAATTCACAGTTTTGGCTAACGGATCTAAAAGAGAAATAATTTTAACAGATTTTGATTTTGATTTCGAAACACAAGTTTAGAGCAAATTAGAAAAACTAAAAATTAGAGCTGAATCAAGAAAAGAAGATGAAGAATTGGAAAAATGAGGAGTGAAGAGACTTACATATTGACGCGAAAGAAGACGAGCAGCTGTGTTATCTTCGTCTTGTTTATTTTCCGCTGGGCTGCATCGAAGCAATTTCTTTATAGAATCAGAGAACAATGTTTGTATTGAATGATATGAGGAATTCAAAGTGAATTTGTTGAATTACGCTTTGGGAGCACGGGCTTTGGGTGGCCTGGGAGTGAACTTGTGCTGAAATCACACACACACAAAACAAACATCAATTTCGACCCAAAAAGATTCAAGAAATGAGGGGTTTGGTGTATATGAGTACCTTCCTGCTTCTTGAAGCGCCCTGATCTGGATCCATGGCGTTGCAGGTAGGACCAACAAGAAAAAGATCAACTCAAAAGAATTTTGACGAAAAGGGGATTCGAACACATGACCTAGTTCACAAGGTTCCGTAGCCAAACCACTTCACTAATGTAACGTTTTATGTCCTCGGGTTCCACTTTATATTATAAGTATATTTTTTAATTCTGTATTTACCTTAAAAAAAATTAATAAATTAGAATTAACATTTTGTTATTATTTTTAGTTTACATAGAAAGTCAAATTACATTTTTTTTTCATGATTTTTTCTATTAGAAGTCGTAGCCGCATCTGTAAAACTAATTCTTACGTAAAGTCAGATGTTCTACTTTGAACATACTATATAAAGTCTGCTTGGGTAAATTTTTGATAAACGCTTATAACTGTTTTTATAAGATAAAATTTATTTCCATATATAAATTGAAAATTTAACTGTTAAAAACTATTTTATAAAATTCAATATCATATGATTACATTTTTTTTGTTCTTATTTTCTTGTGTTAAAGAAATTTTTATAGAGAATAAACTTGTTTATAATTATTGGACGTGAATTTCTCATACGTTGGATGATGTGGAATTCTTCCGTGAATAATTTTATTTAACCCCCCAAAAAACAGTATGCTACAAATAGATGGAAATTTATATTGATATTTTTTATACAATATCAGCATTTCAAGATTACAGAAATCACTCTCATTTAATGTCTCCCCTTGTATTATTTTAAATTTTGTTTTTAAAAAATCAAACTAAAATTATGAGTGGAAATTCTTATTCCACTCCGCTATTTCTATTTTGAGGAAATTTTGTAAGTTACCAATATGAGGTAATATAAGTAGTTTATGTCCTACATTTAAAATTAAAATTACATCCCTTTATATCTAAAATCTCTCTTTCCAGCTATACTATAAGTATTTCTTCTAAATTTATAGTGAAATAACTTATAGGTATATATTCCTTTTTTTTTCATTTAAGTTGCACTGTTGTTGGTACGAGGTAAACACTACCACAGCTCAGATGACTAATCTATTATCCCTGTGATTTTCCTAAAGTTTTACCTTTTAATTCCTACCTTTAAGAAAATGTATTACTTCAATGAAAAGCAAAATAATGGGCAGAAAATTACACAACTCGACCTTCGTTGGTTACAATTGAAATAAAAACATTTGTAATTGGGTCTCGCAAAGGTTAGCGTCTCGTTAAGAAATTAATATCCAAATCTTGGTGAAATTTTTTCTCACATTTTAATGTTTGGTTATACCTAAAAAGAAGGTTGTCTCCGAATTCGATAGAGATTGTGTCGCAAAGAGGTTACTTTTTACTTGAGAAATATATGTGCAATTTTTACTCACACTTATTTATTTATATCTAAAAAAGAGTTGTCTCCAAAAAAGAGTGTTGGTGAAAAACAAAAGTTAAACTTTGAAATTGATTGCTTAGTTATATTTTTAAATCAACATTCATCTACGTTTTTCGTATCAAGACCAGTCACAAATATACAAAATCTCTGTAAAAAATTAACATTAAGAACATTGACTACACAAATATACAAAATTAAAAACCTTTTAAAAAATAACTATAATTATAGAAAAATACACAAGGCATAGGGCGCATAAAAAATGCATACGTAGCATGAGACATTGTCAGTTAAGAGTGAGAGGATTAAATTTGGATCATTCAACCATAATTTAATCTCATGCAATCACCGTAAAAAGTCACATGACTTTATAAAAAAACACACCTGATATCGAACGCATACCGCTGCAAACTAAGACGAAATTGGCCATTTAACGAGGATTATAACTCTAAACAGCCATTATTTGCATGTTTCAACTTGCACCTAATGAGTGTTAAAAAAAGTCTTTCTAAATGAATGCCACAAATGCATTAACCAACTCACGGACAAAAACGAATCACAATTTCATGCATAGAAGAAGGCATGCAACCTTAAAACCGATTTACAATGAATGGGTTATCAGGTTCCTCCTGGCTTCAGTAAATCGTGGTCAGAACCACAATTGTTTATAAACAATCTTTTTCAGTGCTTAGGTCGTCTATCTAAACTAAACTACATTTGGAGGATCTTACGGCCCTAATAGATTACAGAAATATAACACTTCCTATTTGTTATCAAATCACGTAAACAACATATCCACTCGTTAAGTACTTAAATAACGTCACACTATCATTTTTTTTTGGCAAACAGCGTCTAGAAAAGCACACCAGCAAACTAGCAAGATTCGTGGATTTGATTGATGGCCATGACCTAAAATTGCATAGTTGAATTAGAAAACTTTATATATCCCTAATGACAATACAAAAGATATCTAATTCAAAAAGGCAGATATGAAGAAGGAAAATATAGAAAAGTTCTACAACTCCAATTCTTTGATCATTTACTCTATCTTCGCCCAGCAACAGAGCTAAACGAAGCATGTGCAGATAACTCAAACACTATCATTTTCACCTCGGCCTTCCCCTTATGCCAAATAATATTGGCCTGTCAACCGGATCACATGATCACTTCAGAAACAAATGAGAAACTTGATAATTTCCTGTGTCATGATACAAGAACTAGGTGTTGATAACACCATGTCAGAAACTTTTAATTTGAGGCAAAATGTAACAATGCCAATGTCTGACATTTATCATGCCAGGAACAGAAAACGTTTAAACTCTTTTACCTGTCACACTTGGAAATGTTAAATACATTTTATAGTTGCATGACCTAACCATTTAATAAAAATCTCTTTCTACCAACCCAGAAAGCCTAAAGCAAATAGCAAGGTCTGATTACCTTCGTGATGAGAGATGTATGATTAAAGGCATCTAAAACGCAGCTTCAGCACCAAGCGATTAAGAGAACTATAGTCCTCAAACAAAAAAATTTAAGCTCATCACCAAAACTATAAATAAGTTAGAATCAGTTGTCAATGAACTAAAAATCTAAAATACTGAATGTGACAACCGAACAGTATTAACATGGAACACCAGGAACCAGCTGCCATAAAAGTTCAAACAAACTTTCAAAAGGAAACATTAGCCACCAGACATTACTGTGTAAATCAATAAAATGCCACAGAAAATAATTCAGACAGTATTAAGTCCTACACAACAAGAAACGATTGATTAATAATAATCATAAGTATAATATGCTTTTGACTTCTGCCGTATGAAGACTGATATCAACTTCTAGCCCAAATCTCTGCAAATTTCATAACAGTACAGCAAGGTTAAAGAAGTGAGTCCCAAACTTCGAAGAAAGACATGGCAAGAGGTTAAGAAATCAGGTTCACAAGAGCTCCAAGAAACATCAGGCCTGTCACAACGTTACATCATAACAATGAAGAGTTAAGAGAGGTAAAACCATGAAGAAATATCAAATAAACATGCAAAAGGCCATTGTTGGTTTTATGCATGATTACAAAGCTTGAGTATGTACACCATCATCAAGAAGCATAAACAGAGACGATAGATCTTTGAAAACGATAAAAGGAATTTACAGGTGTAATCTGCAAAGCAATGCATTCAAACATACACAGTACTGTATAGATGTCAATCAATCAGCCAAGCCATAAAAGTTAACAGAGGTTTCTTCATTTTTAATTCATACCAAGATGCAGCTTTTAGTTTCTGCTCCAATGCACCAAAAAATTGTGGAGACCAGACACCATCACATTCATAAATTAGATGGAGAAAACATATCCAAGAAAGTTTTTGTGCAGATATCAAATACTTACACAGTCATATACCAGTTTGCCCTTTCTTCTGTAAGGGCCCTTCAATCATACAGAAATAAGGTGGAACTTACGTGCAAGAAAGTTAACAACAAAGAACATTGAAGACATTATTTTATACGCTAAAATAGCTTTGTTTGGGAGGTCAGTTGGTAATAGAGAGGCTTTTGCAGCTAACATTCCTCTCTATTTTGCAGAAAAATAATAAACTACAGGGAAAATGAATAATGCACAACAAAATTAAGAATCCTTAGGAAGGTTAAAAAAATACAGCAAGAATAAAACAATTGGTGTCCTATGGGAAAAAATGCGCACGGAAAACACGATAACCATCAACTTGCAGATGAAAATCTCAATTTGAATGAGGCCACACAGAATTTAACTACGAACGTAAAAGTTAATTTTAAAAGCATTAATGTACAGGAAGGATCCAAATTAAAAAATTTCATGGTCACACCTGTCTCCAATTAGAAGAATGTCAGAAAAAGCTCATGATTTTCATGGGATGCTCATCTGCTGAAATGAATTTCAAATAAAGACTTCCATGGGTGATAAGTTCTTTTTCAGGAACGAATCTAATCTCAGACAATTCTAAATAACTAGTGAGTCCCATAGTTCAAAATAAAAAGCATAAACCTTCTTTCAGTTATGAAAACAAGTAAAGAATTTAATGCTAGATCGTATCAGAGTAAAACATGTATACCAACTGTTACAAAAAATGAAATCAAGATGACAAACGCACCTTTTGGAACACCGAAACACAATCGAACAAAATCATTTCATCTCTGCCATGAACTTCTCATACTCTGAATCAGTACCATATGAAGTCTTCTCAGCTGATGAAGGAGGAGGAGGCACTGGAGGATTTGTACCATATGTTGTCTTGTCTGCCGATGAAGCAGGTGGTGGAACAAGAGAACTATTGGCCCAAGGCACATTAGCAATGTTGTGGGATTGGTCTGAAGTTGAAACAGGAACGGGGGCGGGAGGGGGAGGTGGAGGAGGAACTGCATTATAGTAAGGTGGATATCCATAAGATGCATGATATGTAGGTGGAGCTGCAGGTGGCATTGAAGGTACAGAGTTACCATATATATTTACTGCCACAGACTGAGTTGAGGTACTATTGTCAGACTGCACTCCGGGTGGGTAACTCTGCTGCACTTCACTAGAAGTTGCAGGCTGGGATGGGGCACCCGGAGGGCCAGTCTGCACAGGAGGAGGATACTGAACCCCGTATGGAGGCATAGGTTGACCTTGCATAGGAGGATACATGGTTGACCCAGGAGGAGGAGGAGCATAAGGAGCATATGGAGGAGGAACAGCGGGTCCCCATGGCACTGGAGTACCACCGTAACTCCCAGGAGGAGCAGTCCCAAGGGGGCCACCAGCAGCATACTGTTGGGATGGATAACCACCGAGAGGCTGGCTTGGAACAGGATAAGTGGGGACAGCAGATGCTGGTGGGCCAGGAGGCACAACAGGCTGAGGAGGCTTACCAGCAACTCTCACTGCAATAGTTCGACCCTCAAGGCGATAACCATTCATGGCCAAGATTGCATTGTTTGCCATTGTGATATCAGCATACTTCACAAAACCGTATCCTTTACTTAAACCCGACATTCGATCCTTGATCACTTTTGCCATAACAATCTCACCAAATTGTTGAAATAATTGGATTAGGCCATCGTCATCAAGACTGGGCGGCAAATATCCTATGTACAAATTTGTATCATCAATTTCCTTTTTAACTGCTGCAGCCCCTAAGCCAGCTTGGGCCAAACCACCAGACGTAGCGGAATTGTTAGCCCAAGGAGGATTGCTTCCAGAAGTGCCTGCTCCAATCGCCAAGGTACTGGTTTGCTTTGTTGCAGATTCAGGAACCGAACCACCCAACTCTGCTAGGAAATTCTGATACTCATCATCCATCTTCTTCCCAGTAGCACCCTTCACCGGACAATCTATGCTTGGATGACCACCATCCCCACAATGCTTACAGACAACTTCACTCTTAAAAGTCGAAGTCCTAGTAGGACATGCATATTGGCGATGACCAGGTTCACCACAAAGCCTGCAGTACTCTTCATCCCTGATCGTCCCATTCAACGCAGCAAGTTCCCTAAGCTGTTGCCTCTTGTGCTCATTCAATACCTCATCCACGGGCTGCAAAAGCTTCTCCACCATACCCGCAGCGGCCTCAAGCGACTCGGGCGTCTCAGCCTCTACCAACACATGCAAATCTTCATTCTCCGAAGGGTCAGGCTTCAAATCCCTCTTCTGCTGTAGCCTACCCTCTTTCACTGATCCCTTACCTCGAATCACAATTTTAGCACCAGTTTCTTTCTCCATCCGCTTCTGGGTGTTACCTCTGGGACCAATAATAAGCCCAATGAAATTGTACCCAGGGTATTCTTTCATTGGTATATAAAGCTTCTTCTGAAGCTTGGGCGGCCTATAATCCGCAGGTGGCTTAAACGCAGGGTTCTTCTTTATAATCTGAGATATAATCTCCTGCCTCTCTTTTTGCAATCTCTCACGAGCCCGGTATTCCCTAGTGTTAATCCTAATGCCCATGTTATCATATATCGGCTCAGGAGAAGGAGATCGAGCACCTTCAGGGCGATCATCTAAGGGTAAACCTGACTGTAACATTCGACTAATCTCAAGAAGCCTACTGTTCAAAGCCTGAATCTCGGGATCGAACTCAATACCGCCCATGAAATCAGGAAGTTGAATCACCGGCTTGGGCTCGTCGTCGGCCCAACGAGACTTCCTCTTCTTCGGTCCAGACCCCGCTTCCCCGCCGCTCTGGCCGCTCTGGTCATTAGACTCCGGTTGCGGATCCCACCTACTCCGGCGGCGGCGCTTGCTTGTGGTCTCCTCTTCGCCGCCCGATTGGTCCCTGTCGGTGCCGCTCCGCGTCAATCCTTCGGAGAGCAATGGCTTCGAAATCTGAGGATGCAAACCGTTATTATCCAAAGGTCCCTGGCCGTTCTCCGATGGTCTTCCATCGCTGTTGCCGTTACCGTTTTGTCCGGTTTCCGATTGGTGCTGTGACGAGTTGTGATACTCTGATGGCGCGTGGTTCTGCGGGGAAGGATCATAGGGATGGAGAGGAGGGAGACTTGGGGCTGAATCGAGGGCGTCCATGGATTGAGAAGGGAGATAGGGTTAGGGTTAGGGTTTTAATGTGCGCAGTGGAAACACCACCAAACGAAGAAGAGTCCAGAGAGAAGATGAAGATTGTGATGACTTGTGAAGTGTCCACGTGGGGTAGCCGCCTTAAATAGCCGACCCGGCTTGAATTTGGAGCCCAAACCCGAATCTGATAATTGGCAAAAGGTTTTCATGCTTTTATCTTTTTCCTATTTTATCTCTAATTGTTTCTGTTTCTGTCAATTGAGTTCTTCAACTTTATGAATTATTATTTTCATATAAGACTGTTTTTAATTATGAAAAAATATAAATTGATTAAACATATCTAAAATTCTTCTGATTAAAAAAAAGTAATAACAATTTGGTTGAAGGATGATTCTTAAAAATATTAAAAAGTTGTTATTCTAACTTATATAGAGAACAGGCAGTTATATAAAATAACTATTTTTTAAAATATTTAATATTATCTTAAGATATATGAATAAATATATTATTTTAAAAATACTATTAAATTTAAATTTAGAAATAAAAATTAAAATAAATTAAAAAGAAAAAGATCATTAAGTATAGAAATAGAGACATTAATAAGATTTTGTTTAAGGCAGTTGTTTCTACATAATAAAAATGCTGTCATACATTTATAAAATTTTTAATACTGTAATACCTTAAAAAATAGTTATAGAATAAAATTTATTTTTATAAATAAATTTAATAATAGTTAAATATTTTTTTAACAGAAGAATTGTTTAACTAAATAAAAGATAGTTATTTATTTTTTATTTTTATAACAATCACCAACTCTTCTTTTCTAAAAAGATATTCTGTTTTATTATAGTAAAAACTACCAACTCTCTTTCTAAGATATTCTATTTCTCTTATAAGATATTTTGTTTTGTTCTAATAAAAACCGCCAATTATTTTTAAGTAGATATTTTTTCTCTATGAAGATATTTTATTTTTCTAAAAATATATTCTGTTTTATTCTAATAAAAACTAGCAACTCTATCTTTTTAATAAGATATACAGTTTTATAAAAATCACCATCTCTCAAACAATTTCTCTTTAAAGTTTTTACCTTCTCTCTAGATTCTTAGTGTTGAGTAGATCAAGAGTATCCAATCAGATTCTTAAACAGAGTTACGTTGTCTGTGATTTTAGGGTTTTTGAGTATCTCTACACTATACACTATAAAGGTAAGGGAAGCTAATTGCATGTTTTTTTTATAAATGTTTGTCTCCTTTGAAATAGAAATTTATTTATTTATAATGTTGATATTTGGTAAGGGAAGCTAGTTTGATTATTTTTCATAAACATTGTAATTATTTGTTTATTAGTGAATTGGATGAATGTTAATGTATGGTATTATGTAGTATCATTGTTTGTGAATGACGTGGTATGTGATCGAGACATAGTATCTTCAGGAAAGGAGATACCCGTGTTGAGATTATTAGGATGTGCATTGTTTGGGGATTCCCAAGGAGGTATCCTGATTATATTGGTACATTAGATTTACATGGATGAAGATTACCATTGGTGAAGAGTCGAAGGAGGTTCATATGGTCCTATCTGAGGTTTGAAATATGAGTCCGATCGGAATAAACTGTTCGGAACAGTTAGGTGGTATATGACAGGTGCACACCTCTGAGTCTAACTCAATGCACGAGTGTCTTCCGGAAGTAGAAAGTCTAGTGTCGTCTAGTGTCTTTGTTTGTGAGTCAGTGTATGTATGATGTGAGATGAATTATGAAAGATTGAATTGATGTTGTTTTGTTCAGATAGAAATCCAATTTATGAAAATATATATTGTTTTGAAAACTCTCTAGCTTACCATTCTTTTTGCGTGTTGTTTGTTTTGTTTTTAAAACTACTATGTATATTACACGGGAGCAAAGAATTTGACAGGTGGTGTGAGTCACAGTGAATTGTAATGGAGAAGTTTCATTTTATTTTATTTGTAATTTTACAAAGATATTTTATTAAATCTTATGCTGAGAAGTATAATTTGAAATACATGATGAATGTATGAATTTTTATATTTAAGTTTATTATATAATTTTTTATGTAATAAAGTTTCTATTATATGAAAAATATGGGATGTTACAATGATCTTATTGTTTTTATTTTAAAATTTATATATTAAATAATCTTTTTTTATATTTGCATAAACATCTCTCTTGTATTTTAACAATAACTAGAAAGATGTTAGATATAACTAGAAAGATATTAAATGTTGTTAAGATGTTTACGACTTAATATGATTAATTTTAAAAATTCAGTTCATATATTATTTTTAAATATTTAATTTGTAAATAATATTAAAAAAATATAGATATTTTTTAATATTTATTAGATTTTTTTATTATTTATTAAAAAAAGTTTGTTAATATTTCCAGAAAAATTAACTACTTTATTTTATTTATTTGTATACATAATTTTATTTTATTTTATTTATTTATATACATAATTCAATATGAGAGAGAAAAAAATATTTAAAAATAAATTTTTGGATAAAAATAAGAAAACATTATTAATATATTGAAGATTTATTAAGTGCAGTGGGAGAAGCAACTGCCTTCTTTAATTCTTGAAACAGAATATGAATATGTACTGACATCAAACATGTTTCACTATGTAAGACCATAGTTTTAGGTCTAAAATTTATTAACATTATTTTTCTTTTCATAATTTAAATTTTGAATAATTACTTTCTGGAGTCGATCCGTCTATATTAGATTAAACTTTCAAGATTATTTTTTTCATAATTTATAAAAAAAATCTAAGCTTAAGATTTTTCTTGCCTTGTCAAGTTACATCAAATTTATAACACAAGTGTCCATTTATATGCACAACTATTGGCATGGTTTTTATTTCTTTTTACAAAACTAGGTGATTTTTTATCGGATAAGATTGTGTGATAAATGATTTTTTTAAAACTAAATACTGTTTTCCTGATTTTCATTGCAAGTCTTCTGGTCCTTAAAATTCATTTTGCAAGAGGAATTAAAAACACTTTGTTCTTTTCAAATCCAAACAATCATCTTAAAATACTTGAAATTTATTGTAGTTGTAGCTGGCTGTCTCTGATGGATAAACCTGATGAACATATACAGACTTAAAAAATGGCATTTAAAAATTAGTATTAAAATCACAATACAATGCATTAGCTAATTGCAATCTCAGATATGGAATCATCAATGTAAAGCAAACAATCATCCAGAGTGTTGAACAAGAAAGGCTGCAGTACAAATTTAAGCTAAATAACTAGTATATCAAATTCTCATCTCAATGTTCTTCCATTACTTCACATTTGCTTCAATGTCCATTACCCCATATGGGTTAGACAACAGCAGATGCGCATGTTGATTTTCATACGTGGTGGGACCTTAGATGGTATGGATGACCTTTGTTCTGTTTGTAGCAATGATACAATGCTTAAAAGCTTCTCTACCTGTAACGGCAAAGAAATTGTAAAAAAGTAAAATCCAGATTCAGAATATGAGTTCATAAACTAAATTCAATTTCAAGGCACAGGAAAGCAAGACAAAAACTAATTCAAATGTTCCCCATCCTTACAAAATTTGCATATGATCTGAAATATGATTTCATAAAAGGAAAATAACGAATAGAAGTTATGAATGTGATATGCAGTTTTATCTGACAGATATTTGTTTTATTCATAGCAGACTAGGAGATCAAGGAACAATAATGACTTACAGTTGAATTAAAAGGCAGAAACAGCTATAAAATCACTAAATTGTAAACAATGATCAACAGATTTGTTGATAGTAAGCTGTATTAGCATTTTACCATTGGAAAAAGCAGATTAAACATCCATTTGAAGCAAACCCTGAAATTCAATCAGATAGTCTTTCTAGTAGACCACAAGAATTGATGGATAAGATGGAGGGTGTCATTCTAGACAAGAAAGACAAGGAATATGATATTTCACGCTTAAATTGAAAGGCAGAAACAGCTATGAAGCAGCCATTTTATATACGACTTAAATTGCAATGTTTACCTTTCCCATTGCTTGTTCCTTGTAGATCTCAATAACTAGACCATTTCCTTGTCAATTTTTACATGGTTAACTCATTCTAATGAATCAATTTACATGTGGCTTAATTTGCGTGTTCATAAAAGGATGTTATAGCAGTACATTTACCTCAATTTAAGTTACTTAAAGGATATATATAATCTATTATCCTGGAAGGAACACAGTTTCCTTAATTTTTCAAAGGTAATAACATTAAAATGCCTCTAATAACCTCTGTCATATTTTATTTTCTGGAGCCTCTAGCTCATTTTTAACCCATTTACCCTGAAAAAATGAAAGCGAAAAAAAAAACCCTACAGTCTACCCTTTTCCCTGAAATAATATACCATACTTGATTGCCTGAAATACTATAATAACAGTAATAGCTCTTGAATATGGAGTAAATTTCAAGCTAACGTCCTAAAAGTGTAGTAAAAGAATAGACAAAGAAGCCAAGAAAAACACAATTTCTAAAGAAAATAGAAGAGGAACATACAGATTTCAACCAAGTCAATAAAGTATAAGATCAAAACTGCACATCTTGTAACCATTAAAAATGTCATACTATCATTTCAAAGGGGTCAAAGCAATTGGAAACTTCAATGCCACAAAAGTGTGGCAACAGCATCAGAAACCTTCAGCGATTATAATTCTAAACAATAGCCGCTATGTATGACAACTCATGAAACTATTAAGAACATATTATTCTCTCACAATTATTATTAAATACTGATACAACTCAGGAATATCATCTGGAAAGACACAAGGTTCAGTTCATATTCATCCTTTTACCAAAAGATGGTAAACCTACAAATCAACTCAAGAATCAGAACCATCTAATTTAATCTAATGTGAAGCAGAATCAAGAGGGGTTTGGTTTTTTGAGTGAGCATGAAGACTTGAATGCCTCAATCTGTGTCTGACATTTGACATAGTCTCCCTTGTTCTCTTCCAAACACTTCTTCAAAGCCTCAACATCACAAGCTGAATTTATTTTCTTCACAGTGCTGCTATTCCCTGCTTTCTGATCCATAACCTCCAATTCAAAATAGAAAGCTTCTGCATTTTACATCAATTAGTTAATAACAACAAAAATAATAATATCATAGCAAAAAACACTCGAACTAAATTTTTGAGTTCAAATAATAGAACGAGCAATTGAGTTCCAGTGTTACGTCACTCGAATTGATTGAAAATAGAAAATTAGAAAATAGAATAAGCAAAATTTGGTACCCTAACGAAACGCAGTGAAACTCTGCAAGCCCTAACCCAACACCACCGCTTAGGAAGACCACGATTGATTCCGGCACCGTAAGATACGAAACCCGTATTCAAAGGTAATTCAATGGTCAAATTCTACATCTATAATCCATAACATTCATAATAATTATTTTTAGTTTTTTGTTTTATATATATATTCATTTCTTTTAAAATTGTAGTAATTGTTTTTATTGTGTTTTGAGAAAAGGTAAATAAAATAGTTACTTTTCACTATTACGATAGCTTTTCTTTTTAATTGTGTTAACTGTCTTATTATTATTAATATTATAAACATTGTGAGTATAAATATATATATATATATATATATATATATATATATATATATATATATATACCTAAGACACATATTTATTAAACACTTATTTTATTTTGATGTCTTGCATCAGTTTTATCTTTTCTAAACATTTTTTTTTTATTTAAGCTTATTTATCGAAATCAAAGAGGACCAAATAAAGACAATTTCATGCATTTCAAGACTAATAAACTATAATAATCAACAATAAAATAATAATACAACACTTAGAAAAATGATAATGAAGAAAATTAATTCGTGTAGTAATTTAATAAAATATTCATGTGTGAGTGATACGCTGTGAGTCGGTGGGCGGGTTTGATATAAATGAGATTTTCAGAAGTTATTTAAAACCTCACATAGTCAAATACAAAAGTTTATTTTATTTTTAATTTGATCAATTTCTCTTTAAAAAAATCAACTTGATCAACTGTAATATGTACACATTTATGGCTAAAATATAAAGAACAATATTTGCACTCTAAAATGTATAAATCTTTATTCTTTAACGGCTAGTTGATTTGAGTAGTGATTGATTTGAATATTTAAATCAGATTTGAGATTTGAATATTGACTTTTGCCCATGAAAGAAACTATAAATTCCTTTTTGTTTCTTCATCGCTGAAAAAACTACCAGTTTATATTTCAAAGAGCTTCAATAATAATCATAAATAGTAATTCTATATCTTTTTAAAACGTGATGTCAAAACCAAATTTTATTGACCATTTGAAGCTTTTGATGATTACATGATTGGCCATTACTTACAATGGCCTGGTAATTAAAGCTTTCTGGCACATTTTCCGACATTCTATTTTCATTAATAATTACAAATTTTGCAAACACTATTTCGAATAATCTACTGAAAGTGCTGAGTACCAAAAGGAAATAGAAGTGAAAAAAATTGGAAACTTCAAAGACTTGAGTTAAACAAATACAAAATGAGATTAATTTAATGATGGAGTTAAGCATGTCTATTTTATATTATAGGGAGATTGCATAACGTTAGATTTAGGAATGGTGTGTGAATTATGTACACATCTTAAAGGAAATTGGTCCAACATATTGATAGTCATGACTCACTGTCATAATTTACATGACATGTACACCAACTGTGTGACAACCAAAGATTAATGTCAGAAGAAATAAACACAAAGCATTGCTGCTCTGGATCACTTAAAACCAACAACCTTCAACTACCAGCTACCATCTGAAAAACACAAACAATACCAATCATCATAATCACTAATATCTGTCACCAAAAGAGTAATAGAAACAATAAGCAATTTAAATGATAACAAATTTCAATAAGTAATAATCACAATTACCTTGGTCAATTGCTGGAGCTACCAAGATCAAAGTCCATGGTGTAATCGTACTCAATTGTTGGAATTACAGAAGCCATAAATTTTAGGAATAAGAATAGATACCTACAGAAAAAGTATATGTGAGTATGTCATCTCATACACACCCACAAACAGGAACTTCAATTTGGATTTATGAAATAGAAGAAAGGGGTTAAAGTCCATATCTAATGGCTATACATCTGTGAAACTAACTGGTAAGAAATATTTGTGTTGGTGTTTGTGCCACAACATGGGGTACCAGTACTCATATAACATGGATGAATTATTTCTAAAAGAAAAAGCAATATCTCAGGAAGAAAGGGTTTACTTGTCAACTTCAGGCTCAACACCACGTGACATCAACACATCAATGATTTTCTTCATCACTGCTCCATGTCGACATGGATGAATAGATGCATGCTTCCCAGGCAAGTGAGGATGGTCTTCAATTGTTACCTGCCACAATTTTTAGTTAAACATTGTGAGAATTAGAGCGATAGGCCTTTATTATGTGAGAAACTGATAATAAAAGTACACACTATGACTATTACACCTAACCACGAATGTTCAAGATTAGAATACAAAAATCATGGCTTTAACTACCCTTTAATCTCGATCATTCACGTGTAGTGTGTATGTGTGTGTATATATATTCATGTCTAATATCTCACCGTTTTACGAGCATGGTCTTGACTGACATCTTCAAGGACAAGTTCTGGTTGCAAAAGCATTCTTGCCTGCCAAGGATAAGAGATGGACTTACTACATTTTTTACAAGTTTCCATGGTATAATTGGAAATGATGAAAGGTTTATATGTTTCTACAAGTATTGAACTAAAAAATAAATCATCAAACCGTCAAACATGAGAATACCATAAGACGAGAAATTTCACATGTTTCAAGTTTGTATTATGTCAGCTACATCTTCCATTTTACAGTGCCAATACTTCATATAGATAACAGAGGGACAGCACAAATCATTCGTTCCTTATTCATAAAAATTTGAAGTGTACGTTCATTTTCGATTATCCTCTTGTTAAGAATCCGATCATTTTTCAGTTAGCTATTCCATGCTATCAGGAATGCTAATTCTAGCTCAAGTAGCTTTGCCATAGTCCTCCCATAGATAATTCAAACATGACTAAAATATAGTTACAAGGATCAAGTGAATAAAACAAACCTCATCATAACCAGTAAGCCATACTCGTGGTGTTTGATAATATTTATCATACCTGCAAAAACGAGTATATAACATTCAGTTTAAAGACGCTTGTTTTTTGTTTCCAAATTAATTGTTTATAACTGGTTTTTTTATGTTTTCTGAAATTATCAAAAACTTTGTAAAAGAGAAGTAGCAGAACCAAACTAACAATATATTACGGATACCAAAATTTTCACGATATCATCATAAATACCAATTTTGTGGAGGCAACCATAATCAGAACATCAAAGAGAAGTCATATACACACATGAAGATATTGAAGTCATAAAACATTTATCTATAGAGGGATACATTTAATAAGCCTAGTTGAGGGCTAAAAGTATAAACTAGCATAAAATGACAAACATGAAAAATTATATTGAAATTCATCTTACGTGATGCTGACATCGTAAGTTCGGGTTCGTAGAATGTTATCATCATCAGGTTCATGAGCTACTAGATATGTGGACTGAAGAGTGGCCTCCGATTAACATAAGAACAAGGAATAACAGAAATCACATTTCTTAAATCAGTATCAAATAGGTAGAAGGAATAAGTGAAAGTACATTGTTAAAAGATAAATAAAACTAACAGAAAATTAAACGAAATATTATGACACCAAATAAACCCTCAAGTCCCAAATAGATGCAGAACATTTAGGAAACACAACCCCTCTTCTGAAAAAGTAGTATTAACTTACAGGATCAGTTTCAATAACATTGGAACTATCATCAAACTCTGCCATATCTGGAATATCTTCGTCATCCTCGGGTCCCATGTAAGAAGGAATTCGCTTAATAGAATTCTTTTTGCTGATTTCTAGACTTTCCATGGAAGGTACATTCTCATCCTCATCAGATTTGTTTTCTTGAAAAAAAAAATGTAAAAAAGCATAAGCTAAGAGGATTAAAACCAAAGCACAATACACAAGCCCCCAGTCCAACAGCAATATACACCTTTAGGTTTCCCATGAGTTGCTAGCCAGCCATCATTATCATCACCATCAAGTAGAACTTCCCCTCCAGCAGCTTCGTATTCTTCTTCAACAGATGCAGCCCTCCGAAGACAAGGCACTGTTAAGTATTAAGCAACACCAAAAATCAATATGACAATGGAACAGAACTTTCTAGATCTTACTGTTTGCTTCTAGAAGAGGAAAACAAACATCAAAAAACACGCATGATGTAGATGCATACTATACTCAGATCTTAATCATACCGTTTCTAGTAATCAATAACTGTTTATCAGGTGGCAAATATGGCTTCCTCTTCCCTGGCTCACCCGATTCCCTATTGAAAAACAGAACCACACAAATCAAGAGCTGGTAAGAGCCTACATAGTGCAGTAAATTCCACATTTACTACTATCCAGTGAAAAAAGATAACCCTTTGTTAAGGAAATCCTCAAATGATACACTCAAGCTGTGTAGTCGAAATCCCTTTTGAAAGGAGCGATTTTTGGGATAAAAAAGGCAGCTTGAAATTAAATACCCAATACCCATAATCAGAAACGAAGAGAAAATTTGGAAATTAGAAAAAAGGGAGGAATTGGAATTACCAGGACCAAGTGGGGCATTTAGCAACGAGATTATCGCCGGCAGTAACAAACTCGGAGACACTGAGAACACCCTTTTCTTTGAAGGCGGAAACGGTTCGGGGGCCGGTGATCCTTTCGACGGTGCCTTTGAAAGCTTCGTGAAGCTTCTGAGACAGAACCATCTCTTCCTCCCACTATGGATTTTGGGGAAATTGAGGAAGAGATTGAAGGAGGAACAAAGGTTTTGGAGATTGCCCCTTCCACAACACGTTCCCTTTGTCAACAACTCATCGAATAATATAATATTGGTGAAAATTATTTATAACATAACAAATTATTCATATCATTAGAGGTTTCTGACTTTATTTTCTTTTGTCATGGTTGTTATAATAACAGTTATTTTCTCTCTCAGTATTTATTATTTTTTTGAGTAAACTGCTTCCCTATTGAAAGGAAAACTATAATATTGGTGGTATATTATTAGTTTTATTTTTGAAAAATCGTTATAATTTTATCTCTATAAGAGATTTTTTTAAAATAAATAATTGCATACATTAAATACATATATAAAATATATATATATATATATATATATATATATATATATATATATATATATATAAATGGAGAAGAACAACTTCGTATAAAAATATATAAAGGTTTATATCAAATTATCCAAAATTTTAAATATATATTTATATTTTATTAAATGTAAATTCATTTCAAATTCTATATTAAAAGATTATACGTTTGCTTCAATTTTTTTAAAAGAATAAAATTGATAATTTTTTATATTATAAATGTACCCCTTAGGTTTTAAAAATAAATATTATAATTTTAAGAGGAATTATTTTAAGAATAAAAAAAAGGAAGGAGTACAAATCTAATTTGATAAAACCTTAGGAATATCACTATGATTTACTTAATTCTTTAAATTTTATGCTAGTTTTTTGACCTTCCAATTTGAATTGCTCAGTCATTTCAAAAGTAGATGCAAAAATTCAAATAACTTTTAATAGTTCTTTCTGAATTAAAAAAAAAAATGATGGGATAAGCAATCCTGTAAGTACATTTAGTGCCGCTTTTAATTAAAACCGAAGTTCCCTCTTAGTATCGTGCGAGTTACATAAAAGAAATCCCGTTTTTTAATTTAGAAAATGTTAACATGCTTATTTACAACAAATGGGGATTCCCTTTACACAATTAATTCTAAATATTTGTTTTTAATTATATTTTAAAATTTTAATACTTTTAATCTTAAAAATAGCATTCTGTTAATATATAATAGTAAATTTTGTATATATGATAATGATTAACGGTCAAAGTAAAAAAAAAAAAAAAAGCTGTAAAGATATACATGCACCCATACATATTCAGAAGTGATGAATCTCTATGAAACTGGAAGCAGTAACCGGAGGCACAGCTCGGCGTTTCATCAAATTCCTGGTGTCCAAAACCGCCTCCCACCGCCCCATTCCGCCGTAGACCTTCGCCAGAACAACGTACCTTCCACTGTGCTCCGATTCAAACTCCACCAAAAACCTCCCAATTCTCTGCCCCAACTCCACGTACCCATGCATCAAGCACCCATGCACCAAACACCCCCACATCGCTCCGTCAGCCTCCATCTCCATGCCACCCATCACCGCTACCGCCTCCTCCACCTTCCCCGCCCGAGCCAGCACATCAACCACGCACCCATAGTGCTCAATCCACGCCGCAATCCCATACTTCTCCCTCATGTATTCCAACAACCCAACCGCTCTACCAGAAAACTCTCTGTCATTGCACGCCGTCAGAACTCCGATGAAGGTAACCCCATTGGGCCTCGGGCCCACCTTCTCCATCTCCGCAAACAGCTCCAGGGCCCAACGATTCCTCCCGTTTATCGCCAGGCCCAATATCATCGCGCTCCACGCCGCCACGTCTTTTGTTTTCATATTACCGAACACCCGCTCAGCCGGTTCCACGCACCCGCATTTCGCGTAGAAATCAACCAACGCCGTTCCGAGCTCAACTTCGTTATATTCCAACTCTCCGTTACGGTGTACGTAAGAGTGAATCCACTTCCCTTCTTCGAACGCGCCGATTGCAGCACACGCGCCGAGGACACTCACCAGAAGAGAGTTGTTGGGCTTCACGGTTTGGAAACAGTTTTTCTTGAGGTCGCGAAAAAGGTGAATGGCTTCCCGGAAAAAACCGTTTTTGACGTAGCCGGAGACCATTGCGCTGTATGAGACATCGTTTTTGTCGGGGATTGCGTCGAAGACCTTCCTGGCGTCGTTTACCAAGCCGTGGTTGCAGTAGGCGGTGAGGAGGCTTGTGCAGCACGCGATGGTTGGGTTAGGACTTTCGTCGAACACGTGGCGCGCGGCTGTTGTGCGGGCGTGGTGGGAGTAGGCGGCGACGAGGGAGGTGGTGACGTAGGAGTCGGCGAGGTGGCCGAGGCGGAGGATGAGGGAGTGGAGCTGTTGGAGGAAGGAGAGAGAAGGGGAGGCTTTGGAGAGGAGGAGGGTGAAGGTGCGGGCGTTGGGGCGGACGGTGTCGTTTAGCATTTGGAGGAAGAGGGAGGAGGAGTGGCGGGAGAAGGCGGCGATGAGGGTGTTGTAGTGGAAGAGAGTGGGGAAAGGAATGCGAGAGAAGAGGGTGTGGGCGTGGCGGAGGTCGGCGTGGGGAGAGAGGGCGCAGAAGGCTAAGAGCTTGCTTGTGATGAAGGTGAAGCGAGCGAGGGAGGTGGTGATGGCGTAGGCGTGGATTTGCTTCATCTCTCTCATGCTTGAACATTGTTCCAGAAGACGAACAAGGTTGTGTTTCTCCGAGGTTGAGCTCATACCAACCAAACAACAGTTACCAAAACTTTATTTCATATGGGGAATTTTAGCATATATTAGGAAAAAAATAAAAATCACGCCTTTAGGAGATTATTTAGAGTATTTAGAACATTAGAAAATGAAAACTAAAACGGTTGAGTAAATGAGGTGATAGCAGTTACCATGTATAAGAGTGGAACAGTTTGTGGAAACACAATGGGCAGTGTTTGAAGAGTGAAGGGAGAGAGAAAGTGTGTGTGTAAAGGAAAAATGAGGAAGAGTTCCAAAAAATTGATGGCTAAGCTACAAGAATTGCAGTGTATGCTGGAAGAAGCTTTGCTGCTTGGTCCCGAGAGTCACTCTCACGATTCCATCGCAAGCGAAATCAAACAGAAACTCGCTTTCCTGAACAGCCTGGTATCTGCTGAAGTTGCTTCTGGTTCCTCACAACCCCATGACTTGCACCCCATTTCAGAGCGGTTATCCACATTGGAGAGGGATTTTAATAATTGGGATTGTTTCAGATCAGTACTCCCCGGTCATGATATGGACAGGGATTCCACTTCCTCTCACACCGATTCCTGCGTCAATGATGATGGGGAGGGGCCTCGTGAAACTGGTTTGGGTGTTTTTGAAGGCCCAGAAAAGGTTTGTGTTAATTCTGATTGTGAGAAGGGTATGGTGGCTGAGGTTGTTGACTATGTTGAGGAAGAGAAAGAGAGGGGAGAACTGAAGAATGGATCTGATGCGGTGGTATCTTCAGATTATGAAGAGGCAGAGGAGTTTTTTGAAGAGTTTGCAGGAGAGGAGGAGCTTGTGGAATTGGTGGGTGATGATTTGGAAAGAGAGAGTAGGTTTGGGGAGAGATGTCCTGCACTGGCTTGTGGGGTTGTGATTGGGATGATACTCATGGCCTTCGCTATCTTCATGCTAAATGCTTCTGACTGCTTTTATTATGTAGAAGAGATGAGTTTTGCGGTTCCAACTTAGAAGTATGAGCTATTTAATGGTAAAATTTGCTTGTATGTTTCTTCCATACAGTTTACTTTCAAAGGCATTCAACAAGATTACTACACACAGTTTGTAAGTACCACTTTGTAATTCTGAATGAGATTAGTTCAGACTTGAGTGGAGGAATGTTGAATGCTTTTTACTTATCCAGAATTGCCTGTTTGATTACTAGGTAACGCTGAAACTGCAAAATTAAGGAGTGATAGCGATATATTTCTATTAATATATTCTATATCTATAGTTAAAAAGAGTGGAAGTCGTTGAACAAAAAGTAAAACAAATATTTCATTTATTTATTTCAGATTCATTTTAATTCATAATAAATATATTAAGAAGCATTGTTAGAATTTTTTTAAATAAAATACTGAATGAGAGAGATTTTGTTCATTTTTTCTACGAGTTGATTTGTATTTAAACAAATTATAGTTTACTAAAAAAATAGTTTCAATACTTTTTATAGTTTGCTATAACTACACTAATTAACTTGTGATTTATGAAATATTGTAGTTATTTTGATGTAAGATTCTTGTTTTTACATTGATACTATACTAATATATATTATATTTTATTCCTTGCATATAATTTTAAGAATTGATTCATCCACCTAAAGTGGACATGTGGTATTCTTATGTAGTAGGACGTTCTTTCCGTCATCTTATAAAATTCTCACACATTTCCTTCCATAATGGAAAATATACTATTTTTTTTCATATCCTGAAATACTCTTTGTGGAATGTAATAGCGTGCATGACTTCTATAAAATAAAAATGGATAAAATACCACTTTTGTCCTAATAACTGAATTGTTTGGAAATAATGAAATAATAGAACCACGGCTTTTTTTCCAGAATGGTATGGTCTGCTAATGTTTTTATCAAAATTAACGGAACAAAATCCTTTTCGATAATAAATAGTTGCTGATCAAATGCAATAGACAAGAAATAAGTAGACAACGTCATTTAACCACAAAACATTTCTTAATAAAATTGTCTCCCAAATAAATTCCTCATGAAAAATAAATTCGAACAACCAAGTTGTATGTACTTCAGATACTCAGTTAATCATAAGCAGTAATTAAACAAGCCCTTGGATAAACCGAATTTCGAATCTAATATATGAGGAAATTAATGGTATCGTTTGTATAGTGAAGTTCACAAAAAATCAACAAGAAGAAAAAAAGGATGCTTTACTAAGAATGTATGAACAAAGAAATTGTCAAAATCATCCACGTTAAACAGGAACCGGAAAACCCTTCTTGGCCATGCTATCCAAAACATCGTTGAGGGCTTGACATAGGCCTACAATCTGCAACGAAAATCATCGTTAGTAAAAGCATGAGGAAATTGAGCCGTTGAAGGTTACTAAGGTGGTAGAACACGCTAAATAAACAATATGTGCCAGTGAATGTATAGGTGCACACATACAACACAACGGTTCATCCTACGAGTACATTTAAGCACAAAATGTAACATACTTAACCAGTATACAATTATTTTTCTAATTCTCCTTTCTTCAGGCTCATAGGAAGGCATTGGTTATATATGTATATATCAAAAACTTAAAACTAAACCAAATATTTAATTGGAGATTCTTTCATCAAGAAAACGATCAAAATTGGAAAGAATGCTCAAATTTTCAGAGTCTTAGCATTCATATTTTTTTAAAAAGAATCCAAATGTGCGCTGTAATATCACTGAAATTCAGGTAGCCGCACCAGGTGGGGTTGTTCTATTCCCTGATTATTATTTAATTCACCTATAACCACTGCATCCGGAGATATCAGATCTTTATAACAAAATTACCTGCTGGTCCCATCTCTGCAACTCTTCAGTGTCGTCATCAAAATGTATGACTGCTTCAACCTGCAATATATCAAACAAAAATTGGCCACTGCTCCTTAAAGAGGTTAATAAAGAAAACCTTGCAATAATGTTTTCATCGCTCCTTCTTCCTAATTACCATCCAGCAGTCCAACACGAAGATTCATTTAATTATTATTTCTATTTCCTTATAGTATTTTCATAAACAGAGGTCAATGGTTATCTATACCTGATCGATAGATCCCCTCATCCTATCCTCATAAATCATTCTTGATGCGATCTTCTCAGCCTGATAAAAATAACTGTTAAGAGAGAAAAACTAACAGATAAAATCCAACAAACTCTACACCCACTGACATTAAAGAGAGAGAGAAATATTATTTACACACTCTCTACCACACTTCATTAATTCACAAATTCTGATGGTCTCAAGCATGATTTTGTAACATTCTATAGAGTGTGTTAGAATGTGTAGAAAGCACTCCTATAAAAAAAAATACCGAAGAGCAATTTCTTCAAATGTAACCTTTGTTACATATGAACTAATACTTTGAAGCATCAGAACTATTACTTTGATGATTAAAAATAAAAATATCTTCAGTGTGAAAAACGGATATACAACAGATACATGAAGCAGTAAATTCAATAGAGAAGTGTGTTTCTTTCTATGAAAGGACCATTATTAATAGTTCGATACCTTGTGAGGTGGGATCCCCAACAGTGTGCCTAGCTCACCAAAGCTGCAACAGAGACATACAGCGATTAAGATGCATGAAACACAACAGTAATAATGTAGTTATAAGAAAGAAGTAAGCAGATATCATAGTATAATTTCCCAAACCTGATATTAGTATAAAGTTTGCTTGCACTAAGAAGATTATGCTCAATCATAGCCCGGTCTAGCACAGTGAAATTGTCTGGAAGAAGAGCTTTCTGTGGGAAAAAGTAAAAGCTGAGGCATGCCTGCTATGACTTACAAAACTATGAAGATACAATATAAACTTATATAACCTGATGTGGTTTCAATTCTTCTGAAAAAGCATCAATTTCTGGTTTTCTTAGAATTCTCTCCAAATACACCTGATGTAGAAGAGATTCAGATTATATGATCCATGTGGAAAGCCATACAAGAGAGGGTTAGTGGAGGAGAAATACCTTCTGCAATATTGGATAGATCTTCAACTTTGAACACCGCTCATCCTAATCCAAGCCCAAAACCTTAATGTGATGAAACTTGACCTTTGCAAATAGGACTTTTAAAATGTTTAACGAGTGAAGCATTCACCTTGTACAGAGTGGCAAGAACACGGGAACGCTGAGGTCCTGCAGCTGCCAATATTGTGCATGTGACAGCAGCAGATAAAGCTTGTTCAAGTGCTTCTTCATTAATCTCCCTATAACATTATAATTAAACTACATGTGATAACTGCCTAAGAGTCATAACATTCAAGAAATAATTATGTGTAATATAGGCTAAACGCAGACCACAATGGACACGTGCAAAAGATATAACAGTTATAGGTTGCATTTCAGATCAGGGGACAGTAAAGTTGAAGGTCAAGGAAACTGTCATGTACAACATTTATCATCATTAGACCCTCGCTCACATCCATGTATAGTTGTTAGTCAGATGTTAGGGTCTATTTTATTTGAAAAAATGTTTTCTGTTTTTTTTTTAATTATTTAAATGTCACCTAGTTTTCACTTTATTTCCTAATTTCAAAAATCAGGACAGAATATATAGAAATCAACAAACAATTATTTTTATTTTTCTTACACAAAAATTTGAAAACAGAACAAAATGATAACAGGGTGCCACTTTTGTAATTAAAAGTAAATTCAAAGAATATTACGGAACATTTTATGAAACCAAACAATCCCTTATTTTCTCAATTAGAATGAACTAGGATAGGAAATTTTAAATTATGGGATCTTCAAACAATGGTTACTACTAAAGAAAATCTAAGCTGAAGAATACATAGTCAAACACCACATACTATTCCAACTACAAAAAAGGGAGGCATATAGTGACACAGAATTCAGATGCATGCAAACAGATTCCCTTCACTCACAAAAATGATTATGAAAAAACTAATGCGAGGAAAAGATAACATGGAAGATACATACTCGTCTCCTATTTTCCTTTTCTCAATTTGAGATATATCATAATACCGTAATGCTGCTTCCAAAAACTTTCTCTTCAAATCTAAGATCCTTGCATAGCAAACCTGAAAACAAATAGCAAGAAAAGGGAAAAACAGATGAGTCTAGGCTCAAGCATCCCTCTTTTGGCTCAGTTACCCCTAAGCAGCTACATTTTCAAACCTTGTACTTTAAATTGAGTACTTCATGCTGACTATTGCTGACCAAGAATGATGCTTTATTGATAAAAGCCTCAGCATTGACAGCATCATCATCCTGCAATACAAAATTTGCTTCAAAAAAATTTATGACTCCAGTCTAGCACTAATAGCAAGTATACCAATCAAATTTTAAAAAGGGAATAGATGTGCCCATAGTTACAAAATTAAAATTATTCCTTATGTGTGAGCAAAAGAGTACGCCGAACGTGAATGTTTCAGTTATAAAAAGCATTGTCTTCTTGAATATGAAGATGTACAACAAGAATAGGCAGGACATGTTTTGAGACTCTAAAAGTCACAGAAACAGATACTCATGCGTGTCACTTGTTATGACTCCCATTTTGGTCTTAGCCACTACTTCAAATCAAACATGAATTTCAGTGCACAAAGTCGATACCTCAAGGTATAAACAAGCAATTTGGACACACTTTGACAATCTGAATGCATCATCAATCACCCTGATAAAATAAATCAAAGTACAAATAAGTAAAAGTGACATTCTCAATTTCGGCAGAATTATAATAGTCTACACAAGCAAATAAATATGGAAGGTAAGAAATTCTGAGACCTCATTCCCGAATCTAGGTCAATACCACTGAGCATTTGAGCAGCTTTTGACCATTGCTTCTCAGATTCATAAAGCTCAGCGAGTTTCTCTCTAATAACTAAAACCTATAATAAAATAACAAGTGTCCATTAGAGTAATTGAATTGAGTAGGCCGAATACAAGAAGAAGGAAAAATGTATACTTCACCATAATAGGATGATAAATCAAAACAAAAATATATGAAGAGATAATGAGAGACACTTTTTGCTTGGAAGCAAGGAACATTCATAATTACAAGTAACCAGTTTCGTAATAGAATTTTATTTTGGCAAAATTGAATTTTATTTGTTTTCCTTAAAATAGAATTCCACTTTATCTTTCAACTTCCTCACACATCAAAAACCCTTGACTGGCATAGAAGCAGAAATACTTTTTTGATAAAGTCTTTGCATGCATAGCTAAATTTGCGATTCTGATAGCAAAAGAATTATTCTTTCCTCTCCCAGCCACTACCTCACTACAATTTATACAATTAATCTACAGAACGTTGTTTTCAAAATAACTAAATCTAACTTCTTCTTTTTTTTCGTTTATCCTTTGCATCACATAATTTAATCCCTAAATAAGCAAATAGTAAACTAAATGATAATTGAATATTAGCGAAGTGAGGGCAGAGTTAGTCAAGAAAATGACAAGCATGTTTTCAAAGTGGTGTACATATATTGTAATTTTTCGTTCTTGTCCTCGAAAGACAAAATTCCAATAGCAACTCGTAACTAAATTTTCGTATTTGCTGAAACAAAACAAAACAAGTATACACTATTTCAGCTGAATACACAAAAATTAAACCTGCTCTTCAAACGACACAACGCGAGGCTGAATTTGGGCAAGAGTGTAATGAGCAATCTCTTTCTGTATCTCAGGCTCCAATCTACCCAACTCTTGGGCAAAAGTCTGTAAAAGTTGCCGCGACACTACTAATGGAACATCATCCGATAACACTGAAATACGAAATACGAAGGTCTGAGAGCTTGAAATGGAAGAACACTAACCACAAAGAAACCCTAGATGAGAAAAAGGATACTTAACTGTGATCTATGAATTTCCTAGACTGAGCAATGTCATTAGACGAAATGACAGCAGCGAGTATGCTCTTATACTGCTCTATTTTTTGCCTCTGGTCTGTAATCGCAGAAGCGCTTGCAAAACCACTCTCCATCACTGTTGCACGTTAATATTCATCAACACAACGCAACCAAATCTATAAAACCTAAATTAAGAAAAACTAGTGTAAAACTTCCGATTCTTCAATATTTCAAGCAACTCGTAACCATTAACAGATAATAAAAAAAAAAAAAAAAAAAAAAAACAAAAAAAAAAAAAAAAAAAAAAAAAAAAAAAAAAAAAAAACCAAACACAAATACATAAATATATAAGCGCGGAAAATATAGTGTCTGTGCAGTGGAGAGTGAAATCGGTTTACCTATCGGCGTTGTAGGAAGGTTGAGCGTCGCCGACAGTTACAGTTTGGCCGGTGGAGGTTGTGATTCCTCACTCCTCCGTCGTGAATTGGAATCAACGACAATCTCTCGAATTTCAACTCTGAACTCAACCCTCTTCACCTTCGTAAATTGTCCACGCCACGGCCCTTAATTGGTAATGAAACTGTTCCACCCGGTTCAACTGACCCAAACAAATTTCCCACACTAGTTTTCTTGGGCCTGCTTCTTCTACTTCGTGCTTTCTTTGGGCCGGGCCTAAACATTAACTACTATAACTAAACTCAAGGAAATTACTTCCTGCACCCATCACTTTTTCAAGTCCAGTGTAATAAGGATATATTTAAGTTGCATAGGATACTGATTAATTTTTAATATAAATTTTAATATCCATACCAGTAACTTTTTTTTTAATGAGAAAAAAAAATTACCATCCACAAATACAGCTGAAATTACAAATGTTCCTTTTATTAAATTGTTTAGCAGTTTTATTAGTACATAATATTCATCAAGTTTAGTGATTATGATTATTCTTTATTCGATAAAGTTGGCTATTAATATGAACATTTTTTTTTCATTTACGGAATTTGAATTTTAATATTTTAAAAGTGTGATGAAACAATGTTTCATGATTTGAATGTATTTGATTTTCTTATAGCTATGTGGACAAATACACTAACTTTTCTCTGTAATGGTGGCAGACTTTTTGGCTTTTACAAATTGTTCAAAAGAGTATTGAAAAGTGAGCTTTAATTAACAAAAAAAAGGAACAGAGAGAACGTGGTGACGTTGGGGTAGGTGGTGGTGGTGGGGTGCAGAAATCAGAAAAGGGAGGGTAAAAAGGGTAAAAAGGCTCGCTTCACATGGCAAACCACAGTTACAGATGCGTGCCCACCGATTTTAGTGTTCCCGTGATTTAATCCAAAGCGGGACCCACTTTGAAACTCGTTGTTGAATTTCCCGATTTGCCCTCAGCATTTCCGTTCCACTGCGTCCTCGTACGCCTCATTTCTTTGTCGTCATGTTCATTCCCCTTTTCTTTAAACCCATTCATTCGCTTTCAACGTCACAATGAATCATCGCTGACACTGATCGTTCACTATAATATTCGTTAATCAATTCCGACCGAGTTCGCACCGAGTCCACTCACTCAACATGAGCCGATTCAGGCGATTTGAGCTCATCGAACAGCCATTGCCATTATGCTACTCCTCACCCTTCCAAACCCTAACTTTCCCATCCTTTGTCGGACCCTCTCTTGACCTCGATCTCGACCTGTTGGTAGCTCCGAGCCCCTTCGACGCCGTTGCGGATCTGTTTCACGCGCCGACGTTGGCCTACCGCCGCGTGGAGAGCCAGCTCGAGACCGAGTTGCGCTTGCAGAGCCTCGGCGACCGGGTGGCGGAGCTGGAGTCGCGGTTCGACCGTCTGCTCGGCGGCGATCGGAAGTACACTTGGACGGCGGAGATCAAGGGAGCGGAGAAGAATGGGTTTGACAGGAAGTACAAGTGGGTGGCGGAGATCGTTGAGGAAGAGAAGAAGAAGAAGAAGCAGGTGAAGAAGGTGGTGAAGGATAAGAATATGACGTGGACAATTCAGCTGGAGAGTGAGGATGAGGAGGAAGAGGAGAAGAAGAAGAAGAGGTTGGTGAAGGGTGTTGCGAAGAACGTTAAGTGGACGGCTGAGATCACGGGAAAAGGGGATAACAGTGGGAGCTCTAAGAAGTACACGTTTCAGGTGGAAAGTGGAGACGCTGAGAAGAAGGAGAAGGTGAAGGAGAAGGGGAAGGAGAAGGAAAAGAAGAAGGGAAATGGGTTGCGCATTGTGGAGATTCACGAGCCAAGTGATCATAGAGATGTGGTTTTGAGACAGGTTGGATGGCCTTTAACACTCGTTGAATTTTGACTTGTGATCTTGTTTGTTTTCGTAGCTATAAATTTGTGACTTTTAATTGGGAGCTCAATAATTTGGTTGTTGGTGGGTGAGCAAGTGTTGGGGTCAATATCAGGGTCATATGACAGTGATGCATTTGGATTTAGACTTTTAAGTTGTTTAATGCGACGTCCTTTCTTGCTTTCCATGGGCATCAGCTATTGCTTGCACTTTGCATGTTTTTTTTTTTTTCGGTCTAATTTCTTTTGGGTGTGAATCTATGGAGACAAGTCAGTAGGAAGTAGGGAACATGTTTAACTTGAAGCATTACTTGAGTTGAAATATGATTTGTGCTTATGACAGTTATAATGCATTGTGCTCCGCCTCTCCTTCCCTAAGGTGCCAGTTACAGAGTTAAGCTCTGAAAGTCGCTTTATATGGCCGGGGTTCAGACACTGGACTCGGGTGGGGGGAGGGGGGTAAAATGTCACTATTGAGTAAACAGGAGTAAGATAATTCAAATTTTTATCCAGTCTGAATAATCTAACTGATGCCTTTTCAGAAAACAATAAGGATTGCATAAATGGAAAATAGTCAAGACTTAGTTGAACATTTTGATTTGGATTGGAAATGTAATGCTATCTTTCAAGCCCATTGTATGACTAGATAAGATTAGATGGTCATTGTATATGGACAGGTCTAGTTCAGTTAACGTTACTGCTTACCTATGTACTTTGTGTTCATAATTTTATGAAATACATAATAAGTGCAAATTGGCAACTACTAACTATAGCATTAGAAGCTCGAACCCGAGCTATGGAAGGTGTGCTCCATTTGAAAGTTTACTAAGACGCATTTGCTGTCTATTTAACTACCTCTTTCAGGCTTTCGCATTTCCCTTTGAAGAACTAGAGTTCATTCCTAAGACCTTGCATACGTCCCATTTAAAATCAAAATAACATGCAAGTTTATATTTCCTAAATTTTGTTGATCTGTTCAGAAATTGCTTTTATTACAAACTGTATATTCTGGAAACCATTTGCACGTATTTATCTCTCCTCATGGATTCTCTTCTGCCTGAATCTGCTCATAGTTCTACCTGGGAAGATATCACTGCTTCTGACAGCATCTTTGAATTAGTATTTATACGAGTTCACTTATGTAATTGTATTTTCATTCAATGTCTTGACTTTTTGTTGTTGTTTTATTATCCAAAATAATAAAAAAAAAATGGGAAGGGGGGATTGAAGATATGCAGGTGAAAGTACAACCCAAAATGCTTGAGTCATGGCTAAATTCTTGTTCATAAACATTAACTTCACATTTTGTTGACGATGAGCTTCTTTCTTATTAGCGGTTGCTCATTCTCCCTAGTTGTGCTATGGCATAGGAGATACTTTGTTAAATTTTTTTATCAGCTAGCAGACTGAATCTATGTTTACAACCAAATTCGATGGATGAAATGTATGTTTCAATACATATTCTTCTAATAAACGGTGCTGCTTTATCAAATAAACCTGTCTGTAAACCTTGGACTTGCAGTCAGAGAAATATTAGCTGCTTTTGACCTTTATCTTTGATTTGTTTTTGTATGAATTGTACATTCATACTCATAAATGATATTATATTCATAATTTGAAAGATTATCAGTATGCTGAGTTGTTCCTTTTGTATCCAACTTCTTGTTGAGGAAGGCATTTGCCAAGAGGTTTGGAGCTGTGCAAAATGATAGGGGCAAAAAGAAGGACTTGTCTCCTCAAGATGCTGCTTTGTTGATCCAGATCAGCTTTAGGGCTTACTTGATCCGTAGGTCAAAAGCTCTCCGAGCCCTTAGAGAACTGGCTGTTGCAAAATCCAAATTAAAGGAAATCAGAGCCCAGTTCAATAACTTTTCTTACCGACGTCATATAGCTCGTGATGCAGAGGAGCGTCAGCGATTCTCTGAGAAAATCATCGTCTTGCTCCTCACTGTTGATGCCATTGAGGTAGTGATAGATCTCTCTTTTATTAGATTGAACCTTTTCCACAATTTTGAACCATGCTAAACATCAACCAGATGTTAATTTAGTAGCAAGTTTGTAATTTAATTTTGTAGTCCAGACGGCAGAAAAACATGTGTATACAAGTTTGAATATTCATAGATAGCTCATATTGTATTTATAATAATCGTTACTGCCTTGTTTAATCGTGGAAGAATTTTACTGGATGCTGTGCCTCATCTACATGTTATGTTTGGTTTAGGAATTAAGAATGAAAGTTCTTGTTATTTCTAGAAATTTTAGTAGTGATTCTGAATCATTATAAAATATAAGTTCTGGATCTGGAGTAATTTTGTGCTCGTCACTGAAATCGCATTTACTGGTCTATCTAACAGGCTTGTTCATATTCTGTTTTGTAGGGAGCTGATATTATGGTAAGATCAGCGAAGAGGTCAATGGTGGATGAGCTAGAAGCAATGCTTGATGTGGTAGATCCCCAGCCTGGTGGAAGATCAGCATCACTCTCCTTCAAAAGAAGGACATTTGATATGCCTGATGGAGTCATCCGGAAGGAAATTGAAGAAGGAGTTGCACAGGTTGTGCAAATGCTTGAAGAAGCAGAGAGAGAATAGCAGCATCACCTTTGAAGCATAACCGTGAGATCAAAAACCACCTAGTATTCCATGCTTTCCTTCTACTGTTGTAGTTTGTTGTTAGACGTATTTTAGTCTATGTTTGAAAGACTTCTAAATTAAGGCTTTTCATCCAATGGTATTTGTTTTGCTGAACCTTTTTACACATTCTGAATGGTGTTGAGCTGTGTTACACTGTTATTTAACCATGACCACTTCGAGAACCTTGCTCATTCGTATCGAACCTTTTGTTGTGTACAATACATAGGTTAATCTTAAATGCGATGCATTCAGGTATTCCATAGTTCGTGAATGTCTTATTTGAACGAGACTTTTGCGAAGCCTTTGAAATAGAAGACAACAACTTACACTCCATATAACCTCTATGGTTTTTTATTCATTCATCAGTAATTTCCTCTGAATTTTAGAGTAAACTAAAAACATTATTGTTTGACACGTTACGTTGCTTTGTTTTTTGTTTTTTGTTTTTTTTTTTTTTAGATTTGAG
>Ga0209489_100872_pt1 | contig 60241 bp, 24 predicted proteins | sample SiratrowhiteBW_FD_187527 | JGI IMG/M metagenome (GOLD analysis project Ga0209489, IMG submission 187527) | Root nodule microbial communities of legume samples collected from California, USA - Siratro white BW (SPAdes) (version 2) | ecosystem: Host-associated > Plants > Roots > Nodule | place... | reverse complement strand
TGGATACATAATATATATATATATATATATATATATATATATATATTATTTTGAATAAACAGAGGTAAAAATAATTTATGATTAAATGGTGAAAGTAAGGGTGCATTTAAAAATATTGTTGTATTATTTATTAGATATTTATTCTAAACTATTGCTAAGTATTTATTTTATATTTATAGATATCTACAAATATTGTATATAGTATTTTCAAAATAATAAATTAAATTATTTTAAAATATTTTGAAAATATAAATTCAAATAAATATCTGATTTTAAAATATAATTAAAATAAGGTAATATCATAAAATCATTTCTTTAAAAATAATTGTAATTTTATAAATCTAAATAAAAACATAAATCCATGAAATTAAATTATAAATAATTTTTTAATTGTTAATATTTTCTTTATCAATAACTATATTTTAGAAATTTTATTCTAAAAACAATATTGAAATGAAAATCACTACAAAACCATTAACAAAGAGATAAGTACCTAACCTGTACTTATTCTTACTAATATATACTAAAATTTTGTATTTAATATCCATTGAAAATGTTATATACAAATATTTCTAAAAACATTTTTTTTTTCATATTTAGTAGCCACGAGTCATGTTAATTTTAAATATTTATATTAGAGAATCTATTACATTATTTAACAGTCACCCTAAGTCCCGGCAAGTTTGCCTATTTTGACCTGAATGTTACATTATTTGATGGGATATATTACTTAGCTAAGATAACATATTTAAATATATATAAATAATATATTAGTTAGCTAAGATAACATATTTAAATACATATTTTAATAATGTATTGAAATCATATATTTATTTATTTGTTTTAATTATTAAAATTATTGACCTATATAAAATCTCATACTTATAAGATGATTGACAATTATTTAAAGACGTTAAATCCTAAATCATTTTTAGTTAAGAAGGTGAATTTCGTATGATTCATTTAAAGTGGTTTGAAGAAAAAAATGAATTGAAAGTGAGGTGATTTGATTTAGTGGAAACATAGCGAATTTAAGTATAAAATGTATTGGTATAAGTAATCGATTTTTCTTAATTAATGAAGGTTAGTAAATTCTTTATAGTGTAATGTCAAAATTGTGTGTCTTTTTAAAATATAAATTTTTTGTTTAAAAAAAATAGTTAATTAAATGAAAATAAATTATGTATTAGATATATTAATAATTTAAAATATTATTTATTAATTTCCAGTAATAATTATAAAAAATTAAAGAAAAGTGAAATAAATAGAATTATTTAAAAAAAATAAATATTAGATATAGCGGTAAGTTAGAAACAATCCTACAAATCGACTACTTTCTCTTCATCTCCCACTTCATTCTTTTTTAAAACTTTCCCCACAAATAATTACAAAACACCTTAACCAAATACATACAATCCTCACAAATCATTTCAAATCAATCTCCACAAATACTTATAAATAATAAATCATGCATACCAAATAATGCATAATTGAGTCTAATTTTTCTCGTATAATATGGTACTCCTTCTGTCAGCAAGTGTATTGAGTACTCAAGTAATATAAAAAATAAGTAAGAGTATCATATCTACAAGGAACGAAATTTATGATTGCAAATTGAATTTGTATCCAAGAATTATGAACAAAAATATGTAATGAGAATGAATTAATTTTGAATGAATATGAGAACGTAAAAACAAAGTAATTAATAATTGATTTGGTGAAATTTATATTAAAAAAGATCTTGGGATTGAATTGTATTAATCTCCTTTTCATACATTCTTGATCATATCGTTAACATCATTTTTTCCAATTACCAATCTGCGCAAATAAAAATCATTCAATCTGATTCCTCTATATTTGAAATTCATAAATTAAAATACCTAGTTCTATCCCCAGTTACTATAATAGATTAATCAGCATTAAGCATAGTTGCAATAAACAGTCATTATACTACAATTCATCCCTGAAATTATACATATAATGCGTTAAATGTTTGGTTCCAAATTCGAAAAGTGCTTCCCAGTCACAATAAATCAATAGATAAATAAAACGTAAAACAATGGCAATTGAAATTAATGATATCACGTAGTGTCAAGAGTGCATTCAAAGTTGAGAAATTACATTCAATCCCAAGAATAAGAGAACTCAGCTACTCATGGTAGCCATGGAAAATACAAGAGAATGAAAAGAAAATATGATCTCCTCCAAGCGGCAGTCGTCAATGAGTGATGCGTTCATCAATGATCCCCTCTTTTGACCTAGTTTTGACTTTTTATAGCTTTTGTTCCTTCCATTAGGTTAATATGTGGTCGTTATCTCATAATTCGCTCTCCAGCAACGTTAATGTCCTCAAATTAGGGCTATGCTATGATATTATTTAAGTGAGTTTTAGCCCAGGTTGTATCTTTAGTTTAAGCCAGAAGTCACTTATGCCCTTTCTCTGCATCTTCCTTCTAATTTAGCTTCTTTGTTTCCTCTCTCTTCATATTTGACCTTTCTCAACAAAACTCGCTCGTGCACCATAAAACTTATTAAATAATAAAATGAATCATAAAAGACATTAAAATTTAAATTCAAACCAAATTAATAACAAAATCAACGTAAAATTGCATGAAATTAAACTACATATTAAAGCTTATCAAAAGTCTCCCCACCTAGCTTCTTGCTTGTCCCCAAGCAAGACAATCACACAACTAATCCTTAAAAATCACAAAATCTCACGTCCATTCCTCTTCTTTCAAACACGCTCTCTTAAATTCAAGCATTTAACCTGCAACTCCATAAACTAGAAATCTAGCAATCAAATTTTCAGACAACAATGCGCAAATCATGATAGGATAACTCTCAACTCGCACAATCCTTTCCAGTATTTCTCTCTAGAGTATCATACTACTTTCAATCAAAAGTTGCTACTCATTTATCAAGCAAATTAAACCCTACAATTCATAAGTCAGAAGGTCTTTCATAAGGTTATGATGAGGCTTGGCTATGAAGACTTTTTGTTTTTCTTAGAATTCAATGGTGGGTATGAATAGTTTTGCAAATCATGGATACAACCCAAATCATGAATAGTTTCGCAAATCATTTTAGATGTGAAAGCTAAACCAACTTTGCTTTAGATCAGTCTTTTAATTACTACGTCATCCTATTTTCCCTGCTCAAGCTATGCCTGTAGCTCTTGCTACTCATGTATCTTCTTTTCAATGTCCCATTTTTCATCCTAACATTCTTTTTCCATAATTTCGATGTACAAACAACTGTAATTTCATAAATTTATTTATTCATCATTTCTTCTAAACGTAAATTGGTACACGAACAATGTCACTGCCTTCTCTTCTTTGCTTCCCACATTCCACTGAAAATCAACTTCTCCAATTCCATACTCAAGTTGCACCATGATTTCCCAACTATTTATAGATTTATACATATGTGGCTCAAGGTTCTAACAATATCACAGGCTCAAATTGGCTCACAAATGGGATCATTTCACTCTTACCGATTAGCTATTTGGCTCTGGCTGTAATTCACACTCAAATCAACAAACTGCCTTCATCATCCTTATTATTACAAAGTCAATTCTAACTAGAAAATTAAAGCAACTATCAATATCTAGCAAATATGCACTCACTCACATTTTGTATATCACTCCCTCATATTGTTGTTTCTCTCATATCCTGTCATTCCTTGCTACTGTTAGTCCTCCTAATCTCATGCTATTCTTTTCTAATTTTCTTTCCCTACTAGCTTAAGCTCGAATTAATGATTACACTACTTGCATGCATATTGTAATTCTCCAATTAATATTTCCACAACCTATTCATCATTGCACCAGTCATTACACAACATCAGCAGTCCTAAACTAGTTCCAGATGTGCATAGTTAGAGTACAATCATCCAAAAGAAAACATCACAATTTAGCATCAATATAGTCATCCAAAAGAAAAACAACATAATTCAGCATCAAGAGAAGCACACAAGTTTAGCAGCAAGCATATAATTAGTTACAGTTATCCAAAATAAGAGTTACTTCACTGCAAGATTTCTTTCAAATTTATTGCTTCTGCCATCCACCATTTGCTTCAATCATCATAGTCATCTTCATCAGTAGAGATATCATTATTTCCAGCCGAGTCATTATCAGATCCTTCCTCCTCCTAATCTTCCTTTGAATATGAAGAAATGATATATTGGGTCTTCAGAGGTTCAGGTTCAGACTCATTAGCAGCTCTTAATGGTCGTGCTGGTGCATTCTCAACTTGTGTTTCTTCATTATCCACTTGGCCTTCTTTCCTTGACATGCTATGCACTTCTGCATTTTTGTTTTCTCCCCCTCCTACTAAACTTGGCCTGTCCCCATGCCAATTCACAAAAGATGAAAATTCCTCAGGATTCATAAATGGTTCCGGATTCACTTTGTCTTACAGTCCATAATATAGGTGCATTAGTTCCCTGTACATAGCACTTTGTTGATCTTCAAGGTGTAATAAGTACCTTATCACTTGCTTTTCCACAACATCTAAGGTTGGAGATGAAGGTGAACTAGGTGGACTTGGAGCTTTGTTCCTCTGTTCTGGGTGCTCCTCAGGATTGGTGCAATGATGATTTATAAACTTTTGATCAATTGAACAACGGATCTTCATTTTTGGCTCAACATATACACCATTCTTTTGACATAACGCTGTGATCAGAACCGGGAAACCTAGAGTTCCCATTCTTTCTGCACCTTTGATTCTTTCTCCATCAACCACTCTTTGCAACTCATCTAAAATAATCCTTGCAACATTCACAGTATAGTCGTCCTACATCATGAGAACAATAGGTTACACCTTGGCACATTGACATCAGATACGTGCCTGATCGGTATCACATTTGCTAACATAAATGTCAACCACACTTGTGTTAAAGTCCTTATGTCCTTCCTTCTAGTGCGCGTCTGCTTCCCAGATGAAGCAATCTGATATCCCTTTCCTGGCATGCATAATGCTGCAGCTACCTTCTAATCCCTTCTTCCTACTCTACAGTCTCTAAAATGGCATTTTTCCTCCTGCTTAGGGAATGGATTCCCGAACAGATCATCAATGACTTGTGGGCTATAAGAGATCCATCACCTGTTACCATGGTCTTCCTCTTACTCCTTTCCTACCCTTCAGCCCAGGCATTTGCATAAAACTCTTGGACTATTTCAGCATTAAACTTCCTCAAGGGCTATGCTAATTTCTTTCAGTTTCTTCTTAACAGCCCCATTGGAAAGGCATCACATTCGCTCAGCTTCAACTATACTCTCTTTTCAGGAATGAAGCTCCAATGCCTTATCTCCTCATACATTCTCAATTTATTCTCATTCAGAAACCTTCGAGTTGTCCTTTGCATGTGAACATTGATGGAGTGCTTCTATTCAGGCATGTCTGATGGTATCGCCTCATCAAAGAATGACTCATTTTTCTCCTTTTCTTCAATCGCGGTGATCTTACAGGGGTGGTATGCTTGACTCTTAGCATCCTTCACTAAAACAAGGTTAGCAACAATATTATCCTTCAATAATGTAAACTGCTCACCCCCCTAACAATCAAAAGCCACAAAAATCAAGACTTTGTTCCTAAACGAAACCCTAATCTACCCGACTCCCTACTCAGTTAAAACCTTGACTCTAACATTAGATTAACATCTACATTCTACTCCTACCTCTACAACAAGCTTTCGAGTTCACAAGGATTCCATCTCTGAGAAAGAGGAACGAAAAACTTAGCTCGATTCTTTGAACCCTAGCCTATATGGTGGAGATGAACAGTGCAAGCAGTACAGAGACCTTGTGTGTCTGAAAGGTTAGAATGAGAAGTGACCTTGTGACACAAGGTAGTGTCCTATTTTATTTAAACTGCATTAGTTAAGCGCTATGTGACAAATAGCCTAAGCGTTATGTCCAGCTTAGACTATAAGGCTCATAAAAAATCTTTTTTTTTTCAAACATATTTAAATTACCAAAATTTAAATCTAACCTACCTACAATTTACATAAACTAAAGAACTGAAAAAAAAAATCAATCTCTAAGTACTAAAAAAACATAATAAAACTCTGAATTTAAAATGCTCAATTGCCTTCCAGGTAGCACCCATTTAATGTCATATAACTTGACGCGTGAACTGTAATCACTCAGTGTGATCATTGTGATGAGTCTCTCTACCTCACCACCTTTGTAATGTTTCAACCTATGACCATTCACCATCTAACTCCTCTGAGTTTTAGCATCTTCTGTCTCAACTGCTCCATATGGTTTGACTTGTTTGACCATAAAAGGTCCTAACCATTTGGATTTCAGTTTACCTAGAAACAACCTTAATCTAGAATTGAACAAAATAACTAGTTATCCAGGCTGAAAACTCCTTTTCAAGAGCTTCTTATCATGGTAAGCCTTCATATGTTCATTGAACAGTCGTGATGGTTGATATGCATTCAATCTCATCTCCTCTAGCTCGCTCAATTGAATTTTTCTCTTGTCAGCCGAAGCCTTAGAATCAAAATTCAGCCACTTTAATGCCCAAAAAGCTCTATGTTCCATCTCCATAAGAAGATGACAAGCCTTCCTATATATCAACTGAAATGGAGACAAAGTTGTTGGTGTCTTAAAGTTTGTTTTGTATGCCCACAAAGCCTCGTCTAACTTGATAGACCAATCCCTACGTGAAGACGTCACTGTCTTCTCCATAATTCTCTTCACTTCTCTATTAGAAACTTCTGCTTGACCATTAGTTTGAGGGTGATAGGTTGTAGCTATCCTGTGTCTTACCCCATAATGTTCAAATGTTTTTTTCAATTCTACATTGCAAAAATGTGCTCCTCCATCACTAATAACTACTCTTAACGTACCAAACCTGCAAAAGACATGTTTTTTAAGAATTTAATAACAGTCTTTGCATCAGATTTTTGAGTGGGAATAGCTTCCACCCATCTTGAGACATATTTCACTGCCAGTAATATGTATTCATTCGAAAATGAACTTGGCAATGGACCTATGAAGTTAATTCCCCAACAATCAAACACTTCAATGTCTTGGATGTTCTGTAGAGGCATCTCATGCCTTTTTGAATTGTTTCCTATTCTCTGTCAATTATCACAATGTCGTACATGCATATGTGCATCTTTAAACAATGTTGGCCAAAACAAACCTGATTGTAGAACCTTTGCAGTTGTCCTCTCCCCATTGAAATGTCCTCCATAGGAAGAAATATGGCAATGCCACATAATGTTCTTTGCTAGTCACACACCTTCGTAGCAAGTTATCTGTCCCTATCTTAAACAAATAGGGGTCATCCCAGATATATTGATTTGAGTCCTTGAATAATTTCTTCCTTTGCTACCAATCCATGTTTTCTGGTATGAGTCCTGTAGCCTTAAAATTGGCCATATCAGCAAACTAGGGTCTTTCCTATACTGCTAGCAACTTTTCATTAGAAAATTCATCCACCACTTTACTCTCCCGTGAAGTAACTTCTTCATTAGCCAACCTGGATAGATGATCAGCTACATGATTTTCACTTCTTTTCTTGTCTTTAATTTCCAAATCAAATTCCTAAAGTAGTAACATCCACCTAATCAGCCTTGGTTTTAACTCTAGTTTGGTCAATAAGTATCTAATAGCAGCATGATCTGTGTACACTGTAACCTTAGAGCCTATGAGATAAGCTCTAAATTTCTTCAAAGCATACATTATTGTCAACAACTCTTTCTCAGTAGTAGTGTATTTACTCTGAGTATCTTCAACACCTTGCTGGCATAGTATATACAACTTCTCTTTTCTCTGTCCCAACACTGCTCCTACTGCATAGTCGCTAACATCACACATGAGTTCAAAATTATGATTCCAATCGGGTGCAGTAATGATTGGTCCAGTAGTAAGCTTTTCCTTTAGACTCTCAAATGCTGCAACACATTCTTGATCAAAGTCAAACGGTGTATCTTTGTCCAACAGATTGCACAAGGGTTTGACAATCTTTGAAAAATCCTTAATGAACCGTCTATAGAATCCAGCATGGCCAAGAAAACTTCTGATTCCTTTGATATTTGTGGGTGGTGGCAGCTTTTCTATGATTTCCACTTTAGCTTTATCAACTTCAATGTCACGTTCAGATATTTTGTAACCTAATAGAATCCCTTCAGTGACGATAAAATGACACTTTTCCCAATTGAGCACTAGATTATTTTCCACACATCTTCTTAGTACTGTATCCAAATTCGCCAAACATGAATCGAAAGATGATCCAAAAACTGAGAAGTCATCCATGAATACCTCTATACTTTTTTCCACTAAGTTTGAAAAGATTGCTAACATGCATCTTTGAAAGGTAGTAGGTGCATTACATAGTCCAAATGGCATTTTCCTGTATGCAAAAATATCAAATGGACATGTAAAAGTTGTTTTTTCTTGGTCTTGTAGATCTACTGTAATTTGGTTATAACTAGAATAGCCATCCAAAAAATAATAATATGCCTTCCCCACTAATCTCTCTAACATTTGATCCATAAATGGTAATGATAAATGGTCCTTCCTTGTTGCTTGATTTAACTTTCTATAATCAATACACATTCTCCAACCAGTGATTGTTCTTGTAGGGATTAACTCATTCTTATCATTATGAATGACAATCACTCCACTCCAAAAACTCTTCTTTGGAACCATCTGCACAGGACTCACCCAAGCACTGTCTGAAATCGGATATATCATCCCAACTTCTAACAGTTTTTGTACCCCTTTCTTCACAACTTCCTTCATTGTTGGATTTAGTCTTCTCTGTGGTTGTGCAACGGGTTTGAAGTTTGCTTCCATGTGAATACGATGCATACAATATGTTGGACTAATTCCTTTCAAATTCGAAAGTTGCCATCCAATTGCTCCTTGATTAGTTTTCAGCACCTTAATCAATCTTCTTTCCTCTTCAACAGTTAAAGAACTATTTAAAACAACTGGCTTCTTCTCATTTCCTTCAAGAAAATTGTACTTTAAGTAAGGAGGTAGCACCTTCAATTCTAATTTCTCATCCCACACAGATTTTCCAACCACTAGTTTTTCTCTGTTTATTGCCTTCTGGGTAGTTTCTTTGGCTTGATCTAATTCATCAGCCAGGGCTAATGCCTCTTTATCAACCATATCAACTAGCTCCTCTGCTGGTTTAGTGATAACTTGCAGCAATGCATCAGAGTTGTCCATGTTTTTCTTCACTTTACAACACTCCTCATCAATAACATCAATTTTGAAACAATCCTTCTTGTCATTAGGATGTTTCATGACTTCAAATACATTAAAACTCACCTCTTCATTCTCCACACATACCTTCAACTTTCCTTTATCAACATCAATAATCACTTTTGCTATTTTCATGAACGGCCTCCCCAAAATCAAAGGCACTTTCAAATCCTCCTCTATATCCATTATCACAAAATCTACAGGGATTTATCCACCTTCACCAGTAAATCTTCAACAAAACCGTAAGGATGTTTGATAGAGCGATCTGCCAATTGCAATGTCATTCTAGTGGGTTTGAGCTCCACCTCTCCTATTCTCTTCAGCATATAGTGGGATCAAATTAATGCTTACACCTAAATCTAGCAGTGCTTTGCCAACGTACAAATTTCCCACTGCGATTGGTAATGTAAACCTTCCAGGATCACATGATTTATATGGAATCGCTTTTTGAATAATCGCATTGCAACCTACCTCCAATTCCACAGTTTCTTCCTTTAGAAATTTCCTCTTCTTTTTCAGAAGCTCCTTCATAAAACGACCATAAGCAGGCATTTGCTGTAATGCCTCAGTAAAGGGAATGTTAATCTGCAGATTCTTCAGAATTTCAGTAAATATGATGAATTGACGTTCAACTTTCCTTTTGAAGGGTACATGTGGATAAGGCACATGTTTAACAAGTATGTCTGCTTTAATCTTCTTCCAATTTTGTCCTTCATCAGAATTTTTCCTTTCACATTCATCTTCCAACTCCTCTTTTACTATATTCTTCTCTTTAGTTTGACTTTCTCCAATACCCAGATTTTGTTTGTCGATATGTAGACTGCTTCCTTCCACTACTGCATGTTCACTGTCTTTAGCCACATCGTCTTCTATTTCAACCTCTTTCTTCATTCTCTTGCCATCCCACTCTGCTGCAATGTCTTTATTAACATTAGAGCCAACCTTCTTCCCACTTCTGATTGTAATAGCCTTGCATTGCCCTTTCGGATTGGTCTGAGTATTAGTAGAAAATTGACTTCCCTGCTAATATGCTAGTTGCTTAGCCAATTTCCCGACTTTAGTTTCAAGATTTCTGAGAGATGCTTCATGATTTTTCTAGTTTGACAAAGATGCTTGCATTAACTTCTCAAGAGTGTCTTCAAGCTTACTTGTTATGTCCTACAGTGTGGGATACTACTACTGTTGTTGCTGATACATTGGTTGTCTACCTACATTACCAGTTTCTTGCTTCCATCCCCAGTTTTGATTTGTAGTACTCCTCCAGCCTTAAGGTAGATTATTCAAATAATTCACTTGCTGACCAGCCTGCCTACCTGAAATTCCCATATACTGCATTTCCTCTCCCCCTACACTCTACTGAGAACTATTACCATTTAAGTGATTGCCTACATAGAAATCACAACGCAATGGTTGATTTTGATATGTCACAGGTTGTGCAGATTGAACAGCCTGCAATTGCTGTGGTAATTTTGCCATCTGCTGAGTCAAGGCTTCCATCTGTTACGTCAAAATCTTGTTCTGTGCCAGAATTGCATCTGACGTATTGAGTTCAAACACACCCTTCTTTTGAACACTTTGCCTATCATATTGTGCTTAATAGTCTATAGAAGCCAATGCATCAATAATTTGATTCTCCTGTTCTGCCTCCTGCTACTGCATCTAAAATCATTTTTGTATCCAGCCTCAATCCGTTATGAAAGATATTAAGTTGTGCAATTTCTTCAAAACCGTGATTAGGACACCTTCTCAACATAACTTTAAATCTCTCCCATGCTGCATAGAATGCTTCGTCTGGTCCTTGAAGGAAATTTGAAATTTCTGACTTAGTTTTGATGAAACGAGATGGAGGGAAAAACCTTTGCAGAACTCCTCCACATCACTACACGGTGTAAGACTTTGATTGGGATATGACTTCAACCATTCTTCCACTTTCCCTAATAATGAAAAAGGAAACAACCTCAGATATACAGATTCTTTGTCTCGTTCATCGAATTCCATTGTAGTAGTTAACTCATAGAATGCGGATAAAGAGTATATGGGCCTGTGAATTGATGACTACTTATGAGAGTCAAATGTGTAGGCTTCATCTTTATCGCCCGAGCTATATTAGGAATAAAAATACTTGAAAAATATCTAGGCCCCTGTTGCAAAGCATAATCCCCTATTATTCTTCTTGGTGGTGCATTATCTTGATTGTTGTGATTTACATCTGCCAAGGTTGCACCACTATTTTTTTGCAGCTTCATGAATCTTCTGCTCTCGTTTCTTCCTTTGTCAAATTTGTCTCAGCGTCTTTTTGATGTCAGAATCAAAAAGTAATTGCTCTTGATTCACTTGATTTCTCAAACGCATAAATCACTGCACTAACAAAAGTTCAACGATCACAAAATATTAGTAATTCATAATACGATCAATACTGAATTTAATTTTTAATTTTTCACCTCTCCCCGACAACGGTGCCAAAATCTTTTTACTCCTTTTGTCGAGTACTCAAGTAATTTAGAAAATAAGTAAGAGTATCGTATCCACAAGGAATGGAATTTATGATTGCAAATTGAATTTGTATCCAAGAATTATGAACCAAAATATGTAATGAGAATGAATTAATTTTAAATGAATATGAGAACGTAAAAACAGAGTAATTAACAATTGATTTGGTGAAATTTATATTAAAAAAGATCTTGGGATTGAATTGTATTAATTTCCTTTTCATACACTCTTGATCATATCATTAACATCATCTTTTCCAATTACCAATGTGCACAAATAAAAATCATTCAATCTGATTTCTCTAGATTTGAAATTCATAAATTAAAATACCTAGCTTTGTCCCCAATTAGTAGAATAGATTAGTCAGCATTAAGCATAGTTGCAATAAACAGTCATTACACTATAATTCATTCTTGAACTTATACATGCAATGCGTTAAACGTTTGGTTTCAAATTCGAAAAGTGCTTCCCAGTCACAATAATAATTCTAAGATACATCAATAGATTAATAACGTAAAACAATGGCAATTGAAATTAATGATATCATGTAGTGTCAAGAGTGTATTCAAAGTTGAGAAATTACATTCAATCCCAAGAATAAGAGAACTTCGCTACCCATGGTAGCCACGGAAAATACAAGAGAAAGAAAAGAAAATATGATCTCCTCCAAGTGGCAGTCGTCAATGAGTGATGCGTTCATCAGTGATCCCCTCTTTTGACATAGTTTTGGCATTTTATAGCTTTTGTTCCTTTCATTAGGCCAATATGCGATCATTATCTCATAATTTGCCCTCCAACAGCGTTGACATCCTCAAATTAGGGCTACGCTATGATATTATTTAAGTGAGTTTTATCCCATACTGTATCTTTAGCTTAACCCAGAAGTCACTTATGCCCTTTCTCTGCATCTTACCTCTAATTCAACTTCTTTGTTTCATCTCTCTTCAGATTTGACCTAATTCTCAACAAAACTCACTCTTGCACCATAAAACTTATTAAATAATAAAATGAATTGTAAAAGACAATAAAATTTAATTTCCAACCAAATTAATAACAAAATCAATGTAAAATTGCATGAAATTAAACTACAAATTAAAGCTTATCATAGTACAGTCTTAATAATACCAACATCATGTTTTCATCATAACAAATTGCATAATGATCATATTGATTAAACAACACGTCCCAAGAAGCATTTTTAGTTAAAGAGAACAATAAAGATACATATCTCTTTACAAGACACTTATCGTTGTACACCACACAAATTCATGTTAGAATTTGTTAAGAATGCTTTATATCAAGAAGTGAAATTTAAGTCTAACTCAACCTTACAAAATCGGCTTCTAAAGTGAGGTTTGCACCCATATTATAAACTATTGAAAGGCCTCATCTCTAGTCGATGTGGGATCTCCAACACACCCCCTCACGCTGAGATTGCTCAACTCGTGTGTAGCCTATATTATTTAAGAGTGGTCTGATAATGACCTGATAGTGGGTGGCCCAACAACCGTGTTAGGATAAGCTTGTAGATTCTTGTGATTGCTTAAGCGATTCAACTTTGTTTGAATAAGAATTATTTTCCTTTCCTAAAAAATAAGTAAAAAACAACAAAAAATGTAAAATCATAACTAAATTTAAGTTTAAGCCAAAAACAACTAAAAATATATCATTATATGTGTTTATGAATCTTGTATGCAAGTTAATCACAAGAATTTTAATTTAGTACACAACCTAATCTTAACCTTGACTATAAAACTTTCTTTTAAAAGGTTAAAATAGGTTGAAAAGTGTTTTAATTTTTTTTAATCAATTAAGGTTACTCACATTCAATGTAAAAGAAACTGATTATACAATCCAACATATTAGGTTTTTAATTTTGTTGCTAGGGTTACTTTCACCAATGAAAATTTTAACAATGACATTTTTATTCCACTTCAATCCAACTTCCACATTCTATTGTTATCACCATCTCCATGTCTCTAAAAAGGTTTTTCAAGTCTAGTTTCAATTTGAAGATCCAACTCGTTTATTTAAGATACGAGTTTGATTTTTTAGTGTGGATTGTTACAGATACAGGTTTTACGGACAAGCTCAATTACATACCCAAATCAACTTTTGAGAAACAAGGTCACACTAACAATCAAAGAATACTTAGAATGAAGTTTTAGCTAGATGATGTGAAAAAAATGGAAACAAAGGCATTCGTGATAAGAGTCAAGTTATGTTTAGCTTGAAAGGTGTTTGATAAAATGTGAGTTTCATATTCTTAAGATTTAAATTAAAGTGCACTCAAGGAAGATTGTCATTTGACATAAATTTAATATAATTGGCTTATATAAATGTGAAAGTTTGAAAGTTAAAGAATGGAACAAATATTAAAAAGATGATAGATACAAAATAAGAATTAGAATTAGATGACAAGTCAAGAACAACTAAAGAAAAGGAGAAACGATGAAGAAGACTTATAGAGACGGAAGAAGATAAGTGTCAGTCAAACTCAAGATCACTCTCAAGTGTCTCACAAAAGCTATATTCTCATATATCATCCACCAAAGATATTAATAATTGGTGTTAATGATTATTTATAAATTCGACCATTCTAAATTCAATACCTAAAAGACACTTTAATTCATCTCTAATGACACACAAATGGAGGTGCTAAGTAACACAAACTCAAGGAAGAAATTCAAATATAGAGAAGGAAATTTGAAAATTTGAAATTCAAATCCTAGATCTAGATCAATGGTTAAGATTAGGCCCATGCTTCTATTGTTTAAGTCACACTTGTCATGCCCTAGTTTTCCTTTGTTTGTCAAAAAATGAAAAGGCACTAAACAATTTTTGGCCATGGTTTTGTTGCCTCTTTGCAGTACATGTTTTCCTTATCTCCTTTTTGCACCTTTTAATCTCTATTTGCACTCCTTCTCTTGCTTTGTATTACTTGTTGTCCAAAAATGAATGGGCTTCATGTTAAAGTTGAAGAAGATGCTTTTTGATTGAAGATTTGATGAAGAAATTCCATGAAGACTTGACTTGGTTGAAGAAAGGCTTTAGATCCTTGATTTGGGATAGTATAGACTAAGTTTAGATCATATTTGCATTTGTGTAAGTCTCTTTATCATTTGCTTGCAATGTTCTCCACGAAAATCAAGTGAAAAATGATTTTTGAAAGTGCTTTGAAAATATAACTGCTACAGTACAAAAATAACATGTTACTTCTAGAAAACAGTTTGTTGTTTTTGTGTTTAAGTAAAAACAACCTGTTAATTTTCAAAAACAACATGTTGTTTTCATTTAACAGTGTTGGCTTTTGCTATATAAGTAATCGTGCAACTTGTTTTTGAGATAGATTTTGATTCTAAAATCTTTGAAATACTTTCTAAAGAATCACTTGAGAGCTTCTTGGAGAAAACACCTTCAAAGTGAGAGAGATTGATAGATTTAACAAATATCTCATTGGTTTCTCATTCTTGAAAGAAGTTTTGCATGCATATGGTATAGAAAGGCTACAGTAGTTGTTCTTTGTAGAGATAAGTATTTCCTTATGCATTTAGATTGGTTATAGGCATTTGTATTATTGTCTTGAAGATTGTATTTCTTTTATAATTCAATTATTGCTTGTATAGTGCCTGAATAGGGTATTTGAGCATTGTTTGTATTGAAATCTAGTGTGATTTCGTTTTGGCTGTGTAGTTTACTTCAAACATTGCAATAAGGTTCTACATTTAGCACTAGGGTGATGCATCTTATGTGGTAGGGTTCTGCATAAGAGGTAGAGGCAATCTTGTAGGGTTCAAGATTGAATCTTGGTTGTGTTTGTGTATGTAAACTTGTGAATTTAGTGGAAATCTTTGCATTGTTGTGCAAAGGACTAGATGTAGCTCTTGAGGAAGAGTGAACCAGGATAAAAATCATTGTGTAATCCTCTCTTCCCTGCAGTGTTTCAATTCGCAATCTGTTATGCTGCATTTTTAATTTTACTGGTATAAACAACCTGTTAAATTCTAAAAGCAACCTCTTATTTTTCTGGACAACTCTCTAAATCATATTCTGGAGGCAAAATTAACAAGTTGAATCACGTTTTTAACTAGTTAAAAATAATGTAAATCTGGTGTAGTGGTGTTAGTCACATTTCTTGGTTAAAGATTGAATGTTATTGACATATTGAATCTATTTTCTCAAAAGATCAAAAGAACAATTTGCTAGTTATTCAAAGTTTGGTCAATACTATTTTTGTGACGTGCTGTAAAATCTCATAAAGCATTTTTTATAGTTTTACTTACATCTTTAATGTGTTCAAATTACTTGGCTTTTCATCTATTGTCATAACTTCGACAAAATTGCATTAAAAGTACTTGAAAATTTGATGCTTGCAGATTTGTGAAAATCGGTTTGTGGTGCTACATAATCATTGTATAAAATTCCTTCATAGCTTTGGTTCAAACTTTTCAACTTGGTATTTTTCAAATTTAACTTGTTGTTTCTGAATTGAATTCTTGATTTTAATATCTTGATTCTGTTCTTGGTTTTATTTTGTTTAGAAAATTGTTTTTCAAATCTAGTTTAACACTTGTATTAAAATTTTTAACAAACTGTTTTTGAGATTTAATAATTTGTTTTCACTGGTTTTACATACTTGAAGCATTTTTAACTTGTTGTTTTGTGATTTAACTGTTTGTTTTGCGCATCTATTACATTGTAATCAAGGTTTAATAAAAATACTCATTCATATTTTCTTGATTTTCGAAAAAAGAGTTAATAGTTCAATTCATCACCCCCCCCCCCTCTCTTGAACTTTGACCATCACATTTTTCAACACTTCAAATTGTTTAAGATAACTTCAAATTACTTCATGATATCTTGTCTTTCAATTTCCATACCTCTTAATCTTCTGGAACTTAAAAGGGCCAAATACAATAATTACCATTTGCACATATTTTACAAGCGAAAAAAAAAATACAATGGAAATAAATTTTAATATAAAAATATAATAAAAGTAAATTCTATTCTACAAATAATCATTTTAGTTTAAAGCTTATAAAAATCATTCTTATTGATCCACTTATCAATTCAACAACCTCTTTTGAAACGACAAGTAACTATATGGAAGTAGACAACACCATCAACAAGTAAATGATTAACTCTCTTTTATACCTTATAATATTTCTACTTGACATCATGTTCAATGTATGCCTATATGTTTATCGTCAAGCCGATCTAGGTGAAATATATCTAAACTAAAAGAAAACATATCTTTTGTTACCTAATTAGTATTATTAACCTTGGTTTATACTTCGAAGGAAGATAAAATTTTAGGTTAAAGGGATATTATAACAGAAACTATGTTAGTGATAAAATTGAAAGAAAAAGTATTAGTAGAGGATGTCGCTTCATAGAAGGAAACTTAGTTTCATATACTGGCAAAAAGTAAGGAACAATAGCTGAAAACGTTTTAGGTTGAGTTCAAGAGAGGGGGGGGAGGGGTGAATTGAACTTTGAAAGATTTTTATGCAATTTAGACCTTTGAAAATATTTTTCCCAATTTGAAAAACTTTATTGAATCTTGGTCCTAAAGATATAGGATGCAATAAAGAAATAAATTGATTCAAAGCACGAATGAATCAATTTGTTATACAGATAGATAGAAGTTTTTCAAGCACACATCAGATTCACAATCACACAGATTTACAATTTCACAGCAGCACTTTAATCAGATCAAATTCACACATTTCCAATAGCAATATTACTCTCAAATCAGAATCACACACAAATCCAAATTTGAATGAGAGCAGAGAGGAACAGAATCACAAAGTACAAATTTAAAACTCGTAACACAGCACTACACTAATTTCAATCAATATTAATAAATCTGATAAAGTTTCCTAACACCAGTAATTAATATAGACTTGAAAATTATTCAGAATACAGATTCAATTATTCAATTATACCAAGAACACAAAACAAGAATATAAATTCTGCAGTATTACACCAATTCAGCCAAAGTTCCAATTCTTTGTTAAATCACAGATTCAGAATCTTGTATGTATTACTAATTTAGAAAAGAACCAATCTGATAAGCAAAATTTCTCTGACAGCTACAACAGATTTATCAGAAACCAATACAGAATTCAATTTACAATGCACACATCAATATTCAACAGAGGACTTAAACCAGTTTTATCAAGATTACCATAAATTAATTCAATCTTTCAATTTAATTCAATATGCAGTGCAAGAATAAATCAAGATTATGAGAGAAGGGTTTAAGAAGAAGAGACACAATCAATTTTATACTGGTTCACCACAAGGGCTACGTCCAATCTTTCCTGCACCACTTGCAAAGAAAGTTCCACTAACTCAATTAATTGTTCACATACAACTCCCCGTAGAAATCAAGAACCCTGCTAAATTGATCAACTGCTCCCCACAGCTCCCAATCAATTTCAGCAGAAACACCAAGCTAACTCAATTCCTACTCCCTGTAGAAATCAAGAACCCTGCTAAATTGATCAACTGCTCCTCGCAGCTCCCAATCAATTTCAGCAGAAACACCAGGCTAACTCCTATAGCCCAAACCAATACAATTGTTCAATGATTATCACAGAATTACAATGAATACAACACAAATCTTGATTCAAACAGGATCAAGAAAGGTTGAGAAAACTCCCTGATTGGCGCATAAAGAAAGGCCTGTACACAGTCTTGAAGAAACACAATAGCACACCTTTGTCAAAATTGATTCTTCAAGTAAAAGCCCTCTTTCGAAAATGATTATTATGAAACAACAAATCTCTTACAGTAGTTCTCACAAATGAATTTCAAAAGATTGTGTTTCGCAAAAATGTATCTCTCTGTTCTTTCTCTTCTCTGTTCTTTCTCTTCTCTTCTTTTTCTTATTTTTCATTCTTGAAAGCCCACTGTATTATAGAAGAAGAACTCAAACCAGATTTTAGAAAACAGTTAATTTAGTTATGCTCAGACACGAATAAATTGATTCGGCTTAACTTGAAATCAGTTTATAATAGTTCAGTACTTTATTTTCCAAAAATTTTTTTAACTGAAGTTAAAACCTTTTTATGGTTTGATTTAAATCATTTAGACCATGTGCTAATGAATTTCTCCTTAGATGTGCACAGGTTCTCTTTCACAACCAATCACACTTACACTAAAACAAAGCCCAGAACACACTTCCATTTGCTTGATTTGGCTTGCTAGGCATGTCTTGCATGGCTTCATCAAATCCTTTAGTATTGTGAGAATATTAAAAATAGCCTTATCTAGTGTATAAGTTTAATACATATCATTTGCTAGCTCTTGTTCACAAGTTTTATGAATAGAAAACTACATCGCCTGTGAAGGTAACATTCCTATCCTATGTGATAATAGTGTTGTAATTAGTTTCTCTAATGTTGTGTTTGATTCTATTGATTGACTATTCACACATAAATATGAGAATGTTGTGTGTTTTTTTCCACCAAGATGAGCATAAATGTGAGGAGAGAAAGGTGTGGATCCCCTGATGAAGTAAAAAGAAGGAAGGAAAAATAAACGGGCAATGTGAGCACTTGATTGCCCCTACCATTTTTTTGACAGCTAGAGAAGCACGCGACAATATTCTTGCCCTGTCTTCCTTGTTGCTATCTTTGTTGTTGGTTGTGCTTCCTTCTCCATCTAAGATCACAAACCCTTGTGTTTTGGTTTATTTTTCTCTCTTACCTTGGTTTGAAAAAAAGTCATTATTGTTTTATCTGAAATTGGTTCACAAAGCCTTCTTTGGTTCATTGTTCAGGTGTCGTGGTTGTTCTTGGTGGTTAGTGAGATCAGTGCAATTTTTTCAAGCACATAATCTATTTTGGGTGTAGGAGTAATCAATTATGTGATTCTTTTTTTGTTAGCATAATCAATTATGTATAACCGTAATTGATTATAATTGTGTTGTTTGTTGTGTTTTGTTGGCCATAACGCATGTGTTGTGTTAGTATAATCATGTTATATGGTGTTGCAATGGTGTTGAAGAAAGTTTTAGTATGTTATATAGCATAATCTATTATGGTTATATTTTATAAAATACTAATAATAATAATAAAACATTAATAATATTAAAAAAAATAAAAATATATATTTATAAGGAAATAATAATAAAAATAATAAAATAAAAAGTAACTATAATAATAATGAAATAAAGAAAATACAATCAAAATAGTAATATTAAAACACGTTTAAAATAATAATAATAATAATAATAATAATAATAATAATAATAATAATAATAATAATAATAATAATAATAATAATAATAATAATAATAAAATTATGTAGGAAATATGAAAATCACAAAAAGGGAAGGTTGAATTGTGATTTGAATGATTTTTAGATTTTCACAAACATAATTTCTTTTTAAGTCTTCAAATAAATTTTTTTCTTCGAGATGTCAAATAATGAATGTTTTGTCTAATGAAGTTATCCAGATGTGAGCTTGAACTAAGCTGATTTATTGAAACAGATGACCTAACAAAGTATGTTTTCATAATTAGTTTTCAACACGATACATATGATTAACACTTGATTACATACTTAGACAATGAGACATGTTTGAAATCTTATATTAAATGAATTTCTTTAATTTGAAGAGCCACATCAAACACATCTTTTGCAACTCAACTGAATCAGTTGCTTGATATATTTTTCTCATTTAAGATAACAAGTGATCTCATCATAGTTTATGTGTTTGACCAAGCACTAGTTAAAGCACATAATTTTAAAATCACTTTGATAAAAATATTTTTTGCCAGTAATCTCACAATCACGCTCATTGGATTAATGCAGATGATGATAACATGTAAAGTAAAATAGATAAAGAAGAGAAAATACACACAATGATAGTATAACTACATCTTGTTCTTGACCAACAAGTTAAGTTTAATTAAGCAGACTAATGTTGTGAGGTAAGCTAGAGTATTATTTGGCTGGCTAACCCCTTGAGTATTTTTTTCTCAAGTCACTCCTAAATTAATGAGTATTCTTGAATATAACAACTCGTGGCTTAACTGAATATTCTTCCCAAATCACTCCTGGCTTAACTGAGTATTTTTGCAACAAGTCACTCCTGGCTGAACTGAATATTCTTTTAGCAAGCTACTCTTGGCTTAACCCGAGCATTCTTTGGGCACCTAGTCACTTCTAAGTACTCCCTTAAGTATTATTTTCCAGACAATCACTTCTGACTAAAGTTTGAAGGTTGGGTGCTTCAATGATCAACTAATCATTGAGTCTGATCACTAGGGTGAATTGCATTTGATGACGAGTACAAGATTCATGCTTTCTCTCCTAGTTCAGATCATGTTTGCTCACTAGGTAGGGATTACATCTTTCGATAATACAATGGCACTCTCGCTCTCCTAAGTAGCTAGATAAACACTCTCAGTGTTTTCCATGATGTTCTTCAGGATCCGTGTATTTTAGTATTATTCTTGCTCTGAGCTCTTGGATCCTTTTCTGAAGCTTTGAGGATTGCTCTAGATTTGAACAACATTTTTGCACAATGCAACCTCGACTCTCTATCTTATTTTTGATGGTAGACTTTATATAGGCACTAGAAGAAAATAGTTGTTGAATGGCTTTGATTCTTCTTTCATGTCCACCTTGCATCTGACAGGTTTTAATGTGATTCTTGTATTTAATACTTTTTTTCTTTACACTATATCCTTGATAACGGATAATGTTTATCACTCTAGATAGCATAACATTTTACATTACTGTATGATAAAAGTGCACATCATATAGGATAGATAGTTGGTCAGAACTAAAAAGCTTTGTGTAAGGGAGTTGACGAAGAAGACATCTTTAGTTGGTTTCTTAAGAGATATCAATATTAATTTTTATCTTATAATAGATCTTTTTAACAAATGAACATTTCCTGCATCATAAAATATGCATACGAATATTTATTGAAGTATGAGGTTATCTTATTTTATGTGTTTATTGTCTGATATCTTATATATATTTCATTGTTCTTTTATACGTCCTATTATACTTAAGAAAAAAGACAACACCTTGTTATATTGTGTCAAATAAAGCATTTACATCTTACATGATTTATTAGAACTATCATCTTTCATATGTATGACCATATTTGATACCAAGTTATTTCTAACATTTAATTAAAATCTTAGAGTATTGAAGTTTTTCCTTAACATAATAATTTAATATTTAATTAAAATTAGTTTATATCAATAAAGACAATTTGATTAATTTATTAAATATATAATTTTATATTTTCTTGAATTTATTATAATAATTAAATTATTCACAATTTTTCTCTTTGTTTTCTATTCTCTTTTCCTTAGTCCAAACAACTTCACTTTCTATCACTTTTTCTTTCATTTTATTTTCATTTTTTCAAATTCGCTCCCTAATTTCAACACGCTTAGATAGCTAATTGAATTTCAAAATAAATAAATACCTAATAACAAATGAAATAAAAAATAGTCATAATTTAAATTTCAGATATAATTTTAGTATCTAAAACCGAGTGAATTTTGATTTTCATCATTGTATTTTCTTTTCTCATTTTTATCCTACTAAAATTATTTGTGTTAAATAAAATAGTAAATAATCATTCGAACTAACATGTACTGATACAGTGAACAAAAAAAAATTAAGAATAAAATAAATGTTATTAGTCAACTTAAAATAAATATTGATGTCTAAAAATAGTTATTTAAAATTAAAAATAAATAAATAAAAATATATATAAAAAGTAAAATAATAATTTATGCATTTTATAGAGACTAAAAATGGTAATTTTATACTTTATAATAATAAAATGTAAGGATCTTTTAAATTAAAATTAAGGTCACTAATTTTATAAAATTTAAAAACATATTTAAGCTTTTTAAAAATTAGAACCTCTCAAATTCTATCTCAAGCAACATCTCCCGTGGCTATTCCTCTTCTTTTATTTTTGTTAAAATTTAAACGTGAGGTATTCTTCTATCTATCAGTTTTAAACATGGGATGTCACACATTTCACGTTTTGGATTGAAAAAGGTGCTCCTATGTGATCTAAGATGATCTAAGAAGTGAACAAAATACCTCTTCACCTTTTGGGGAACATGTCACTTTACACTTTATGTAATCCACTTTGTGCCACAAAAATATTAGTAATTAATACATAATATACCTTTTAAAAATATATTTAATCGTTATGTATACTTCTATGAAATTGTTTATTAAATAATTTATAACAAATGATACTTCTACTCTATGCCTTGACTGATAGAAGACTTTCCTTTTATATATATACAGCGTTATAGTGATCAAATGATAAATATTATATTTAATAAATATAATATTTGATAATATTAATTAACATAAATAATTGGTTTAGTACAATAAGTATTCTATATTTTGTTTTTAATATAATAAAAAATTATATTGTGAGTAAAATAATTTTAACTTTGTTTGCATTAAACATTGTTAATAATTAATATAATTTAATATATATTTGGTTTGATTATCACGTATATTTATTAAAATATTAATATGTATAATTAACATAATTTAAACAATTATCAGAGAATAAGGATAGCAACTTAATAGTTTTCAATCTTTTTAACCCATCAATAGAAATTAATGTTTTCTTAATTAGGAGAGTTTCTCAGTACCTGGAAACTATTTCTGAGTTTTTCTAGGAACCTTTATTTGAGTTTTTTTCTTTAACTTTTTTCTTTGGTTTTTTTTTTCTCAGTTTTGTGTTAGATAATCTTGGAAAATCTTATTGCATGTACATCAAGACGATTAAGAGATGACATAATTACTCACGTGTTGGTGGAAATTTGGATAAATTTTAAATTTTTTTAAAGAAAAATAATATGTATACATCAACTTTGTTAAGAATATTTAGGATTTAAAAATTTAGCATGTATGTGAAGATAAAATACATTTAATTTAATAAGATGATTACGAAAGTGGTGTAATATTACGAAAGGCTCTCACATTAAAGAAAATAAGATGATTCAAATGAAAAGAATACTGATGTACCAGGATAATAATTTATGAATATATGATATGCATACATCAACATATGATAATAATTTTTTTTTTGTATTTATGTTTTTATATGAAAATCATGTTAAAGTATTTTTCAATTTAATGACAAGTTTCTATTTTAGCACAATAAATGCATTTTAGTGGAATTCCATTTATACCTTTGTTTTGGAAAAACAAATACTCAAGCAATCTTCCCTTTTTCTTTATATATATATATATATTAATTATTTTTATGCACTTAATAATTTATTAAAGATATTTACGAAATCATATTGGAGTATTTTTTTTTAAATAATTAATATTAAGTTTTTCTTTAAACCTTATAAATTCATACCGCAAGGTCCCTTTATGTTGAACACAAACATGGAGCAAAACAACAGTGCCGTCTACGTACCTCGTACTTTTTCACGTATCTGACTTCAGTCTCTACATGCACCTCAACTTATATAATCAGCTATACTACATCACTTCTTTGCACACATTTATTCATCCATAAATGAACTACTGCCTTGTATCTTTTTATTATGGTACATAATAATTTTTGCATATATATGTGCACACCATTTATTCATATTTAAATTAATTTAAAAAATAACAAAAAGAAAAATACTGCCACGTACAGCTGTCCACATTGATCATCTGAAGAAAACTCGCCTTTCAATGAATTAGAGACTTTATAAAAAGGTGGTTCCTATTGTTGGTCACCGCACAAAAAATTAACCAAATTTTCCTTAATCTCAAGACCACATGCAAAGGTTCTTGCTGTTTCCAATGTATCACTATTCTATCCTTCTGTTGTCCCACCTTCAACTTCAAGCCCTGTGCTCATCTTTGATCATTCTCGTAATTTTTTCCATAACCTTCCTCAAAGGCCTTGGATCTCATCACTTGTTGGAGAAACGGAAGAAACAAGAACTACCCTTGCCTCCAGGTCCCAAACCATGGCCTATAATTGGTAACCTTCCTGAAATGCTAGCAAATAGGCCTACGTTCAGGTGGATACACAACCTAATGAAGGAAATGAACACCCAAATTGCATGTATACAACTAGGAAATATCCACGTTATCCCTATAACTTGTCCCACCATTGCTCGGGAATTCTTGAGAAAACAAGATGCTACTTTTGCTTCTAGACCCACAACCATGACCGCTTCTCTTATCAGTCGTGGATATCTCACCACAGCCCTTGTACCTTTTGGAGAACAGTGGAAGAAAATGAAAAGAATCGTTAGCCATGATTTGCTCTCCACCACCATCCACCACCAACTTCAACATAAGAGGCTTCAAGAAGCCAACAGCCTTGTCTTTTACATCTACAACAAGTGCAAAAACAACGTCATCCACGATCTTGCCCTTGTGAATGTGCGGCATGTTGCGCAACACTATTGCTGCAACGTGATCAAGAATTTGAGTTTTAGTATAACACACTTTGGGGAAGGTGAGAAGGATGGTGGACCTGGTTTGGAGGAAGAGGAACATCTTGACTCCCTTTTCACATTGCTGAAGTATGTTTATGACTTCAGTGTTTCTGATTACGTTCCTTGCTTGAGAGGACTTGACTTGGATGGGCATGAGAGGAAGGTGAAGAAGGCAATACAAACAGTGAACAAGTATCATGATCCCATCATTCACCAAAGAATCAAAGAATGGAATGATGGGTCCAAGATTCATAAAGAAGATTTTCTTGATATTCTCATCTCACTCAAAGATGCCAACAAGAACCTAATATTGACAGCAGAAGAAATCAAGGCACAAATCATCGTACGTTGTTAATATACATAAGTTCTTATTTCCTTTGTGTGTATAGTTAACAACTCCATAGATAACTGAATAACTGGATCAAAAATGAAACTTGCGTTGCAGGAATTGATGATGGCTGCGGTGGATAACCCATCAAATGCAGTTGAGTGGGGTCTGGCAGAGATGATAAACCAGCCTGAATTGCTTCAACGTGCCACAGAAGAATTGGACAGGGTGGTAGGAAAAGAGAGGCTAGTGGAAGAATCAGACATTCCAAAGCTGAACTACGTAAAAGCATGTGCAAGAGAAGCTTTTCGGCTTCACCCCATTGCACCTTTCAATCTTCCTCATGTTTCAGTGAAAGACACCATAGTGGGAAAGTACCTAATCCCAAAGGGTAGCCAAGTGTTGTTAAGCAGACAGGAACTTGGACGAAACTCGGAAGTTTGGAATGACGAAACTCTGAAGTTTAAGCCAGAACGTCATCTTAAGAGTGAAGTGGTTTTGACGGAGTCAGATTTGAACTTGATATCATTCAGCACAGGAAGACGTGGGTGTCCAGGAATCATGCTTGGTACAACAATGACAGTGATGCTGTTTGCGAGGTTGCTTCATTCCTTCACTTGGACTGCACCACCCAATGCCTCACGGGTCAACCTTGCCGAGAGGCACCATGATTTACTTCTGGCTCACCCACTTCTTGCACTGCCAAACCCAAGATTACCACCACAACTTTACACTGCGTCAAATGTTTGTCCTGTAGATAATTTTTTAATATAGAATAATACTTCTTCCAAATTTATAATATTATATAAAAAAATGTTGTTCAACTAAGTTATAATCCAATTTAATAAATGAAATAATTTATATGATAATTTTTCTAATATCGAAATAATTTATATGATAATTTTTTCTAATAAGGAAAATGTTGTTTGTCAGCATCATGATTAAACAACTATATAATTTATAGGTAAGATTTCAATTCGAGGAGATTCTACGTGAATGACACCTATATAAGGAAAATGACATTGTTTTTAATCCACATCCTTAAAATTGTGTTTCTATTTTTTTCTTTATATATTGTCCAACTTCCTTATTTATATTCAACCTAAGTTTATACTTATAATTGTATTCCTAATAATGAAATAATTTTAATGAATGTCTAATATTACACAAGAGTATTTCAAGTTGAAATATTTTTCTGTGCTTGTGAATTATTAAATTTTTTGTGAATTTTTCATCTCGTGTTACTTTTCAAATATTAATTTAGTTATTATCAGCTTAAACATGTCTATTGTTATAATATAATGCGAGAATTGCCATCAAATCTACTTCAAATCATATCTCATTTGGCTTATTAAGTTTAGAATACATGCTACAACCTCTATTTTTAAAGTGGCTTACAACCTCTACTTTTAAAGTGGCTTATTGAGTTCAGAATACATGCTACAACCTCTACTTTTAAAGAAAAAGGCGGGATATCATGGCGGTTAAAAAGGAACCGCAATTAAAAACAACACGGTGGCATTTTTGAAATTAAGTACAACCATACCACCGCGATTGGAGCGAGAACCGCGATAATAAGACACAAATATTTGAAATTGGAAAATTACAAGGAGATACCAGCACGGTTGTTTAAACAACCGCGCTAGTATCTGCAAAATAATTTAAAAATTATTTTGCGGATACATACAAGGGCGGTTGTTTAAACAATCGCGCTTGTTTCCCCTCTTTTTAGGGCTTTTGCGCGTTAACTCTTTCCTTCCTCTCTCGCTTTCGTATCTCTCTCTTTCTCTCGAGTTGTGCCATTTGGGTCGCGCAGTGTCATTTTCTCTCTCTCGAGTGGTCTCGCCATTTGAGTCTCTTAAGAAGGTTTTGCTTTCGTGCTCACCACCTGTTAGCTATTTTTTAGGGATTGTTAGATATTTTATTGAGTCAATAAAATAGTCCTAATTTATAGGACTGACTAGGTCTAGGTTGTTGTGTATTATTTGCCTAAATTAGTGTCATTTCAGTTTGTACAGACCTATAAAAGCCATGTCTCTGCTATTGAATAAATTATGCATTCTCTTCATATCTTTCTCTGTGCCTGAATATATATTTAGACTAACAATTGGTATCAAAGCTCCGCAAGGGGCCTGATCAAAAGTGAGTGAAGAGAGCATCTAGTAACAGTTTCAGAAATCGTGAGTTGTCATTAGGGATTCCACTGTTCATTGTTACTGCCGTGACTAATCTCCATCCTCTGTCGTTCAAAGCCACATACAGCCCATGTTCATCTCTGTGTTCTAAGGAAGAAGAAGAAGAAACTGTGAGCCCCATTTTCACTTCGCCTTCGCACTCCTTGCTGAATCTCCAATCGCACCGCCGCTCTCCATTCACACCATGACTTCTTCCGACAAATTTATTCAACCAGCCATTCCAAGGTTTGACGGACACTATGATTTCTGGTCTATGATCATGGAGAATTTTCTACGCAGCAAGGAACTGTGGCCGCTCGTGATAGACGGAATCCCTAAGCTTGGTCCTACACCCACCAAGGCACAACAACGGACTACATCCGAGACCCAACTAAAGGATCTAAAAGTGAAAATTTTCTTGTTTCAAGCTATTGATCGAGAAATTCTTGACACCATATTGGACAAAAGCACATCACAAGCAATCTGGAGATCTATACAGCAGAAGTATCAGGGTTCCACAAGGGTCAAACGTGCTCAACTTCAAGCACTTCGACGTGAGTTTGAGTTACTGGCCATGAAAGATGGGAAAAAGATTGACAACTACCTCGGACTTACATTGAGTATTGTTAACAAAATGAAATCCAATGGTAAAGTAATGGATTCCAACACAATGGTTAGTAAGATACTCAGATCTTTAACTGCAAACTTCAACTATGTCGTATGTGCTATTGAGGAATCCAATGACTTGAACAACTTGAGTCTTGATGAACTCCATGGCAGTCTACTTGTTCATGAACAACGCATGCAGAATTCTCAACCAGAGGAACAAGTTTTGAAAGTCATGTATGATGATAGAGTAGGAACACATCGTGGTCGTGGTCGTGGTCGCAACAATCATGGACATGGAAGAGGAGGTCGTGGAAGACAGTCTTTCAACAAGGCACTCATTGAATGTTTTCAATGTCATAAGCTGGGCCATTTTCAGTATGAATGTCCTGATATTACAAAATAGGCTCATTATACAACGTTTGACAAGGTACCTGAAAGTGCAGATGAGATTCTGTTGGTAGCATATGAAGACGATACTCATCCTGTTCAGATGGAGAATTGGTTTCTTGATTCTGGGTGCAGTAATCATATGACGGGAAATAAGCTCTGGTTTACATAAATACATGAAGACGGACTCCATAGAACTGTGAAACTTGGCAATGATACTACACTAGAGGTAGCTGCTAAAGGAAATATTCGAATCCAGATTAATAATACTGCTCATGTTATTTCGGATGTTTATTACGTTCCGAAACTTAAAACAAATCTTTTAAGTCTTGGCCAACTTCAAGAAAAATGACTTACCATTCTAATTCAACATGGGGTATGCAAATTATTTCATCCAGACCGAGGATTGGTGATTCATACTACCATGCAAGGGAATCGCATGTTTTCTTTGTCAGCAATGATGTGTTCTCAACCTTCTCAGTGTTTTCAAACAGAAGATATCACTGAAAAGGAAACTCAACTGTGGCATAAACGATTTGGTCATCTCAACTTCAGAGGACTTAATACACTTGCACAGAAGCAAATGGTCATTAGACTACCCTCACTGAAGACTTCCACAGCTGTATGCACCACATGTCTCATTGACAAGCAGCATCGTGAGACCATACCTAAGTCAAGCACTTGGCGTGCATCAGCTAAATTACAATTAGTCTATGCTGATATCTGTGGTCCTATCTCACCTGCCTCCAACAGCCACAAAAGGTATATATTGAGTCTTGTTGATGATTATTCTCGTAAAACATGGGTTTATTTCTTGTATGAGAAATCTGAAGCCTTCAAGGTATTCAAGAATTTCAAAGCATGTGTTAAAAAGGAATCTGGAACTTATATTATTTGTTTGAGAACTGACAGAGGAGGGGAATTCACGTCCAAGGAGTTTACAGATTTTTGTACTCATCATGGTATCTCCAGACAACTGACAGCAGCTTACACTCCTCAACAAAATGGAGTTGCAAAGCGCAAGAACAATACTATCATGAATGCAGTCCGAGCAGTACTTCATGAAAAACAAGTTCCCAAATCCTTTTGGCCTGAAGCAGTGAAGTGGTGTGTTCATGTTCAAAATCGCAGTCCCACTACTGCAGTAAGTCAATGCACTCCAGAAGAGGTATGGAGTGGTTTAAAGCCTCGTGTTGATTACTTTCGAATATTTGGATGTGTTGCACATGTTCATATTCCAGATCAAAGAAGACGCAAATTAGATGATAAGAGTCACACAAGTGTTCTCTTGGGAGTGAGTGATGAAACTAAAGCTTACAAGTTTTTTGATCCTATGACAAAGACGGACATAATAAGTAGAGATGTCATATTTGAAGAAGACAAAGGTTGGAATTGGCTTAAGAATGCAGATGCGAGTTTACCTCTTGCACTTGATTTAGAAAGACAAGATGAAGAAGGGAAAGACGACACTGAACCTCTCCATGAAGTAGCTAGTGGTAGCAATTCTGACTCAGAATCACATGAAACAGTTTCTGATCCTGCATCTGCAGCCTCTATTCCTCCAGTTGAAGGGAGGGCCACAAGAACTCGAAGACAACCTGTATGGATGACAGATTATGAAACTAATCTGTTTGCAGAAGAAGAAAATTTGCTAGCAATGCTGACAACTAGCTGTGGAGATCCACAAACTTTTGAGGAAGCCAATAAGAGTCAGAAATGGAGGGAGGCTATGGACACGGAGATGACAGCAATAGAAAGAAACAATACGTGGGAACTTGTAGACCCACCTGAAGATGTGATACCCATATGTGTAAAATGGTTTTTCAAAACCAAACTCAATGAAAGAGGACAAGTAGAGAAGTATAAAGCTCGTTTAGTTGCAAAAGGTATGCTCAGACATATGGAATCAACTACACAGAAGTTTTTGCTCCAGTTGCTAGACTTGACACAGTTAGAGTATTGCTAGCAGTAGCTGCTCATAATGCATGGGAAGTATTTCAGCTTGATGTCAAAAGTGCCTTCTTGCATGGTGAAATTCAAGAAAATATCTATGTTCATCAACCTGCTGGGTTTATCAAAGAAGGCAGAGAAAACCAAGTATACAAGCTGAAGAAAGCTCTCTACGGGCTCAAACAGGCTCCACGAGCCTGATACAGCAAGATTGAAGCTTATTTTTCTAGAGCACAGTTTACACGATGCACCAGTGAACACACTTTGTTCACAAAACAAGTTAGAGGCAATATTTTAATAGTAAGCTTGTATGTGGATGATCTAATTTTTACTGGAAGTTGCAAAGCCATATGTGAAGAGTTTAAACATTCAATGCAGTTGGAGTTTGACATGATTGATCTTGGTAAAATGATACACTTTTTGGGCATAGAAGTCATACAGAATGAAGCAGGCATTTGTATCTGCTAAAGAAGGTATGCACGTGAGATTCTAGTTCGGTTTGATATGATGCATAACAATTCTGTGAGAAATCCCATGGTTCCAAGAACTGTTTTATCTAAAGATAATGAGGGAATTTCAGTAGACGCTACAAAGTTTAAGCAAGCAATTGGCAGTCTCATGTACTTAATAGTCACACGTCCAGACTTGATGTTTTGTGTTAGCTTAATTAGTAGATACATGGCCAACCCCAAAGCGTCTCATTGGGCAACAACAAAACGTCTCCTCAGGTATCTACAAGGTACTATTGAATATGGTCTCTTCTATAAAAAAGGACAGAAAATGAGCTTATCTGCCTACAGTGACAGCAACTATGCAGGAGATCCAGATGATAGGAGAAGTACTACTGGATCAGTATTTATGATTGGGACTACAACTGTATCTTGGGCTTCAAAAAAATAGCCTGTGGTAAGCTTATCAACCACTGAAGCTAAATATATTGCTGCAGCATATTGTGCATGCCAATGTATTTGGCTCAAACGAATCATAGAGCATCTTGGAATAGAAGCAAAAGAAGCTACAAAAATTTTATGTGATAATAGTTCCACCATACAATTGTCCAAGAATTCAATTTTTCTTGGCAGAAGTAAGCATATAGCAGTAAGGTTCCATTTTCTCAGAGACTTGGTTAATGATCAAACTATCACACTGAAATACTGCAATACAAATGAGTAAGTGGCTGACATTATGACAAAAGCCTTAAAGATTGAACAATTTGAAAAACTTAGACATATGCTTGGAGTTTTTGCAGTTCATGAGATAAGCTCAAGAGCTTAAGGGAGGGATTGTTAGATATTTTATTAAGTCAATAAAATATTTCTAATTTATAGGACTGACTAGGTCTAGGTTGTTGCGTATTCTTTGCCTAAATTAGTGTCATTTCAGTTTGTACAGGCCTATAAAAGCCATGTCTCTGCTATTGAATAAATTATGCATGCTCTTCATATCTTTCTCTGTGCCTGAATATATATTTAGACTAACACCACCACCACCACCACTAAGAAGGTTTTGCTTCCGCGCCCGCCACCACCACCACCACTGAGGTCTCTCTTTCTTTCTGCCTCATTCTTCTACTCCAAACTTCTTACTCCTCGTTCTTAGTATTGTTTTACCCAAACCCTTATTGTTAATATTGTTAAGCATAAACCAATCTCATAGTCACAACGCGCCTCGATGCCATCAACTGGATCTTAAAGGTATGTGCTCAACGGACGCAAAAACACGTTGGTTTAGGTACATGAATGAATGTTTTATTCTTGGCAATGCAAGTTCACGCATTCTACAAGTTCTCTCCGGTGACGACGTTTCTCTCCGTCAACTATTTGGACCGTTTCCTCTCTCTTTGTTCACTTCCCGTAATACACTTTTTCTCCCCCAAAATGTCACGCTTTTTAGGCATAAAGTTAGACATGGCTATTATTTATTATTTTATTTCCTTGCATTGATTATTTTTTAATTTGATTAATCTTATTTTGTGGCAGCAACGTAGTGGGTGGCCCTTTCAGCTGCTATATATGGCATGCTTGTCTCTGGCTATAAAAATGGAAGAGTCTCGTGTGCCCTTCTTACTGGACCTGCAACAGTTCGAACCCAAATTAGTCTTTGCTCCTGAAACGATTCAGAGAATGGAACTTTGGGTCATGTCCAATCTCAAATGGAGACTTCGCTCCGTCACGCCCTATGATTATCTGCACTATTTCATCACCAAGATCTCTTTCTCTTCCTCTGAATCCAGCAACCAGTTTTTCTCCGTAGCTTCCAATCTCATACTTAGCACCACCTGTGGTAACCTTCTAGTACTCCGAAGGAAATCCCGATTTCATTTAAAAAAAAGATTGGACATAACAGCGCGGTTCCCTCTACAACCGCGTTGGTATGTCCAATAATAGCGCTAATTTTAAGCCATTTTGCACACTATGAGCATTTATTAACGCGGTTGCTAAAAAAGCGTGGTGGTATGTTATACTTTTCATCGCGGTTGTATAACCGCGATTGTATCTTCAGTACCTTTTATCACGGCTACATCTATCGCGGTTCCGAAACTGCGCTTGTAAACCTTATAGAACCGTGATTAAATTTCTTTTTTCCACTTGTGGGGTGTTAAACAAAGTTGATTTTTAAAGCTAATGAGGAAACAACAACAAACTCAAGAGGTTTGTTTATGTCATAACCTTCCAACTATCATGACAACGGAAATGGAGCTATGATGTGGTCAAATAGAGTGCATACATTGAATTAGTGGGTGAAGTAGTGGACTACTAATATAGATAAGTTTAGAAGTGCTCCTTCAATTCTTTTTCATTTATGCGCATTTTCAATTTCTTTCATGAGAATTTGTGAAAGAGAGAAAAAAAAAAAACGAATTATTGAATCTTGTAATTTGTATTGATACAAAGGTGCACAGATTCATCCATGATATGACGAAGTGGGAGGTAGCCAAATCACATGGAAGTTTAAGATTCTGACTACTATGACGTAATATAGATTTATATATAATAATTTACTATTTGTTTTATTTATGTAGACGTGGATTATGACCAATCAATCATTTTGCAAGCGTTGAAAATTACCCTTGTCTGTTCCGGACTGGAAGGATTATTTAAGCAATGGAGACTCTCCCGAAGTTCGTGCTCAAAAGGACAATTTCTTTCCTTTATTAGTTTCTTTGGGAAGGGTAGGAGGAAGGAACACAAGAGGTAAAAACACTCTTGCCTCTACTTTTTGTCATGAAGTCAGATTTTATACCCACCAGATAATAGGTTTTGTTGAAAGTATTTTATTTATCGTTATATAAGACTAGACGTTGATGGATGAGTTATATGAATCACACGCAACAGATAGTCACAAAATAATAAAAAATAATAAAAAATAAAATAAACTAGTGGCTAAGGTATTTAACATCAATTGAAACTGGGCACCAAATTTTAGTATATTGAAATATCTTTTTGCATGCAGCAAATGGTTTCTGTACTATTTATCCTACTAAAAATAAATAGTTGCTAGAACATCCTTTGAGTGCGTTGTGGAATGTCTAGAGTAATTATTAATATATGTTTTACACATGTAAGAAATTAACCTCGAAGTTAGAGAAACCACGAAATCAGTTGGATGATTATATAGCAAAACTAAAAGCCACTCTATCTCATAAGGCAGTTGGCATCATGCAGAACCTACATTTCCTTTGTTGTAGAGTATTACTTGTAAATATGAGGAGTTTTTGATGATGAGTTTAAGAAGGAGTTTCGAGAGTTATGTAAAAGATTCTTTATTTAGTTTTTGTGTGATTATTTTTTATTTGTTTTTTTGTGTGATTATTCAAAAATTTATTGTGAATCAAGAGTGAAGAAAGTCCGACCAAATTTCTAAAATTTTATTACTGATAAAGAACATATAAGTGAGATTTGATTGAATTGTTGATAATATGACGTCAAGTTGAAAATTTTATGAGATAAAAGTTTTGTGAGATAATCTCAAATGAGTGTAAGATTTGAGTCAGGCTTGCTTAATAATTTTTGAAGAATATTTAAGACTTTTTATTTGATTAAGTCTTTTAAAATGTCTTATTAATGTTGAGAGTTTTATTATTTTCAAGTTAGTAAGAATCAAATCATTAACGCTGAGTTTGTTTCTGGTGTTCGACTGTTCACAACGACCGATTTGCAGGGACTGTGGTTGTTTGCTTCAATATATTTGTGATGATTTGCGAGAGAGCGGAAACTAGGGAGAAGTTCAAATTTTGATCTCTGTGATAAGGGAAGAAATTCGCTGAAAGCCAAGTCAATAATTAAAAAAGACATAGTTAACCTTAATTTTATATATATAATATTAAACTTCTACAAACATAATCAATTATAAAAGAATTAATTAAATATATATTATTTTTTTATACGTAATCAATTATATGAAATAATTAATCAATTATACTTTATATTTATATTTTTAATATAAATTTATTAAAAATATCTAAAATTATAATTTTAATCTATAACAATTTTAAATAATTATTATATATAAAAGATATAATTAATTATATATTATCATATAAAAATATGTTTATATATAATAAATTATTTATATAATTGATTATATATAATATAATATAATAATAAATAATATTAAAAAATACAAATACTAAATATTATTTAAATTGTATAATAAAAATATTAAATAATATTATTGATAAAATAAATACTAATAATTATAAATAATATAAATATATAGTTTAATAAAAATGAAAAGAATTATTTAAAAAGGAAATTATTTAATATTAAATTTTAAAATAATAATATTACTTAAATTTAATATAGAAATTATTTTATAATTTCACATTTTAAAAATTAATTATATTTAATAAATTAATTATATTTTATTATAAAATTAAATTTTAATTTAAAAATAACTACATATTTTAATATTTTTATAAATTTTTTAAGATAAATTATCAATTACATCAAGTAAGTAAATTATATTTTATTTTTAATTATAAGGATAAATTTGTAATTTATAATTTTATATATTAAAAGATATTAAAATACATCACATCATTCACAAACTTTCATAAATTTATAAACTTTCCACTCAAATCTTACTATCTTTCTCTTAATCCAAACAATTAAACTTTCCATACACTTTCATCTCAAATCCACTCTTCAATCCAAACACACTCTAAGAGTGGGTCTAAGGTACATATGTAAAAAAAATATTTTATGATCAAATAGCAATTTTTTAGTATTAAAGAATTGATTGTTTTCTTTTTCTCCAAACTTTCCTTATTAACAAACTTATATTTTAAACTTTTAATGAATATGTATAAACTAGCCAGGTAACTATTTTTCACTGACCATATTAAATTATTTTAAAACTGTTAAAACATTAAATCAACTTCACTACTCATGATTATAGCAAATAATTTTATGTAATGTGAATTTAATATGAAATGAGGTTAGTCTTAATTCACATGAATCATTCTTATGTAGAATAACACCTAACTAAACATAAAATTGTATATGGATAACCTCTTAAACCTAGTATCATTGCTTTCTAAGGATATAATAATGAACATCCAATTATTTTCCCCTTATTACTATGTTTTGTTTTGTTAAAGTCTTATCGAAGAAATTATTTTTCCCGACCTTTATATTATAAGTAAACTTTTATTCATATTTATAGTGTTTAACTTTAATTATCTAGACTGTAATTGAAAATAATTTATTGTAATTTATTATTTTAAATCAGATTTATCTATTCAAGATTAATTAATCTTAATTGAGATTATTGATTAAATTTGAATTTTAAGCTTAATATTTTACTTTTCTTATTTCTAACTATCTTTAGAGATTCCAAGAATTCGAAATCTAATCAAATCTTCTACACATATATTTTTCAAATTTTATACAAAGATAATTCTTTGTAATTCTTACTTGATTTAGAACAAATATCCTTTAGATATTTTGCAATATCTCTTACGATAGATATAGAAAGAAGATATATTAAGATAATATGCGATAAAGATATAAATAATTGATAATTACAAGAATGATGTATGAGACAAAAATTTGCATGTAAATTCCATAAAGGAAAAAAAATGATTATAAATAAAGACCTCAAAAGGAAGAAGTCAAGGGTGTTGTAGCACCACATAACATAAAACCCTAATTTTATTTCCTTTTGTAATTCTTTTGTTTGTATATTCCTTGTCAAAAACTAAACTCCTTTGTGTTGACATTTCTATTCAATAAGGTTTTAAATTCTTTAATTCTTTTAAAGGATATAAGTATGAGACTCTGGAAGGAAACTAATATCAATTTTTATTTTTTATTTTTTATGATAGAATCAAATTGTAATATTTTCTTTATTCTTGTAATCTTTTCTTTATCTAGAACTAGAGTGGGTATATTGCTTGTATATATTTAGTCATTTGCTTTGTCCTTATTAGAAAAACAATAGAAAAATAGAGATAATCTTTTCATTCTCATATTTTTTGTTCATTTATATTCATTTTGTTTATCTCTTCATTTTATAATATGTTATTAGAGCATTGATTTCAGAGCTCTGATTGCTACACTTACCTATAGCTGAAATTGTTGATCTCTCAAGAGACCTTATGTCATCATTGAATAGGGTTTGTTCTCTGGTTACACAACAAGAGAGATAAATCTTTGGTGACAATTTAAGACAATTATTATAATTAGTAGAAGAAGTTATGAAAGACGAAATATTTCTAAAGTTTACGGGCAGTGTTGAAAGACAGTACATACAATTGATATATGTTATAAAAAACATGAATTTTCACCTTAGTTCAAGATTAAAAATTAGAATGTAGATTTTAATAATAATGAGCATAATCATGAAGGTTCAATGTCAGAAATACATTCTCAGCAAATTGGTTTTACTCCTAGGCAATGTCAAACATTGTTGGCCCTTTTAACATGACAACATACATTGATAACAAATTTCTTTATTCTTTTAGTTTTTGGATGCTTGATAGTGGTGTTGCTAACCACATTTGTTCATCCTTTACTCATCTCACTTCATATCATCAAACTAATCCTATCCGTGTCAAATTATCAAGTAAAAATCAAGTCATTGCTAATTATTCTGGAAGTGTTTTTCTCAATCAAAATCATGTCATAGATAATGTTATGGATATTCCTAGCTTCTATTTTAATCTTCTTTCAATAGCAAAATTGATTGATAATTTATAATTTATTTTATGTAATTACATTTAATTCTAACGATTATCACATTCGTGACAATAACTCCTTGAAAATGATTGGTCCAGCTAAGATGCAATATATACTTTATATACTTAAAGTCCCTTAGGATAAAAAATTTTAAATTAAACCTATCAAATTTTCAAATATCATCAATACTGCCAATTTTACTCCTAGTGATCTAGAAACTTTTTGATATTTTCAGTTAGGGCATGTTTCAAACAAATGCATTGATGATATCAAGAAAAATTTTCCTTTTGTTAAATATAGAAAATCTTTTGATTATGATGTTTGTCATTTTACAAAGCAAAAAAGACTTTCCTTTCTTATCAGTATATCTAAATCTAAAATAAATATTTTGATTTAATTAATGTTTATTTGTGGGGACCATACTCAATATTATCAATTCATGATCATAAATATTTCCTTTGAAAAAAAAATCTGAAGTTGTGAATGGGTACATAAGTACACTGCTCGTATATATTCAACCCTTTGCTTTTGTTCTTAATAGAAAAAATAGTGAGAATCTTTTCATTCTCATATCTTTTGTATATATGTTCATTTTGTTCATCTCTCCATTGTATAGTAAATTTTATGTAATAGATTATGTTTTATTGTTGGTCTTTTTGAAATCTATTTTCTAAAAAATAATTATTTTTAAACCCTTGAAAGTTGTTTTTCCTTAATTAGAGTTCTTGGATAAAAGATATACATAAGACACTTGGAGACGGGGTAAAATATTGAATTTGATTGAAATTTGTTTGATTGAGTTCTTATTTATGAAGAGAATTAAAGGATAATAATTTGAAGAAAATCAAGGAATAATTCTTTGTGAAAGAACTTGAGAATCATTCTGATTCTTTATCGTTTTAATCGTTTAATCTTTTTTTTTTTTCATAACAATCCTAAACTCCTTTTTCTTCATTGTTAGTACTAACTTTCACTACTTGCTGATGAATTTTGAAAAGTGATTATTGAATTCGTTAGGGGCAACTTGGTTAATTCTTCCCTTTTTATACTATCATCTCTTTGGTATTAAACGATTTAACATTGTCTTAGACAGTTTAAATTGAAACATAATTATTTTGTTTGTGAAACAAATGCGATCAAATTTGACATCAGGAATTTCTATCAAATTTCAGATTATAGTTTTTTTATTTGCCTTTTGTTTCTAAATTCTTTTTAACTTTTAAGTCTATTTTATTCTCAATTAGTATCACCAATTGTTAATATTCTTACTTATTTTCTGTTTAAAAGAAAAAAATTATTTCTTATTTTAGTTTGAATTCTACAAATTTAAAAATTTATTTAATAATATTGATTGTATTCAATCATATTTTAGGAGTTAGGGTTTATTTCATTTGTTGTTCTGTTTTATTTTTTTTTTCTATTTTAACTATTTTTATTTTTTATTTTGTTATTTCTATTTTTATTCTTAATTTATCTCTCTTTCGTTGTTTTTCTGTTTTTAACAATTTTAATTTAATTTTTTGTCTTCAATTCTTCTTATTTTGCTGGCAATTTTAATTTTTTCTTTTTAATTTTTAAGTCTTTCTGATAAATTAGGATTTCATTTCTTAAACAAATTTTAGGACCTTCTTTTTTGTCCTTAGAAATATATGCACATACACGTTTTTGAATTTTTTTTTCCTAACAAGAGTTTTTCCTATATTATTTTCATAATTTTTTATTAAAAAAATTGAAAAGGCTTTTCAATAGTTATGTATACAGATTTTTAAGGACTAAAAATATATCTCCTAAGATTTGCTTAGAAGATAAAATTCTAATTTGTGACGAAGACAAAAAGTTGAAAAGAAAAAATTTAAAGTTAAGTTGAAAACAAGAAAAAGATAAATAAAATTAGAATTGTTAAAATTAGAACAAAACAAAAAACTAACAGGAATTAATAATCAAAACAGAAATTACAAAATAAAAAACAAAAACAGATAAAATAGAAACAAAAATATAGAAAGAGAAATAACAATTAAAAATAGAAATGAAATAAAAGTATTACAAATAAAAAATAAGATTAAATAAGATATAAGGAGACAAAATAAGATAATATAAGGTAAAATAAAATTAAATATGATAAATACCAGATTTTTTATTTAATTTTATTTAAATTTAATTAAATTTTTAAACCTTTAGAATTCAAACTAGAAAAAACTAAATTACATCAAATTTTAGTTTAATTAAATGAAATTTTGAACAGTAGATAAGAAAATAAAAGATTGTAACTATTAAATTAGGTACGATAATTGTACACTAAAAATGTAAATATTGGGAAGTGAAAGTTTTAATCAAATGATATCATCAATTTCATCACTTTTTATATGTCATCTCTAATAAAGTGTTTATGAAGTCTAAAATTTACTAATGATTGTCTCTGAATATCACGATGCAACATTAATGGGTTTTTTTTAAATATTATTTAACAACTAATGTGATTCCTTAAGATTGAATTACCAATTTCTCGTACAAATACCACACTATAATGTAAGATAGATTTGTTGTAAAGTAAAACAATAAAATGATATTCTCCATATCTTCAATTCTTAAAATGATATTCTCAACTATTCTTATAAAACATTTATCCTATAATATCTCTCATCAATTTTCATTCAAAAAAATAAAACTCACCAACTCATTTTAATAATTCAAAAAATAAATAATTATCCATTCTGTTTGATTCTATCTTTTTATCAATAACAAGAAGACGTTATCAATTGTATCCAATTTAGTTTGTTTTTTACCATATCTTTACTTATATGGAAAAATTAAAATCGTACTAACGGACTAATCGCTAATGTTGTTTTAACGGATCAACGGTCTATATTGTGAAGTGAGGAGAGGATCCAAGTTCGTATATTAAGAACTTATTAGACAGTCAACAATGCACGCGCAAAACACATTTTACCTAAATATATAAAAACATGTTTTAAAGGGAGAAAAAAGAAAATGCCATAAAAAAACAAATAGATTCCTAAACTGTGTGTAGAAAGTATTTTGATTATTGGAAGACCAAATCGAGGAATTGGAGAAGGAACCCCGTTCTGTTTCGTTCCTTTTTCTCTTCTTTTTCGATTGAAATTCTTCTACCTTTCCAATTCCCTCGCAATTATTTTACCTCTGATCAGAAGAGGTTGGGTCGAACGCCAAACGCAGAAGATGGGAATGAAACAAGTCATTAAAAACCTCGACGCCTTTCCACGCGCCGAGGATCACTTGTTGCAGAAAACCCAATCTGGGGCTCTTGGTATTTCCCTTTTCGCTCCCAATTTCTTTTTTTTTTTTTTGTGACTTTTTTTCTTGAATTTAATGTTCATTTTTACATGGTGGTTTTTGTTGCAGTATCCGTAATTGGTTTGATTATAATGGCCACATTGTTTGTGCACGAGCTCGGTTATTATCTTACAACTTACACAGTTCACCAGGTTTGTTTTTTTTTTCTTCCTTTTTTTTCCCCACTAATGAGTTGCAATTGAATTTGTAAACAAATATTATGATTGATTAGATAACTAAAAAATGGTTTTGACCTGTGCAGATGTCGGTGGACTTGACTCGAGGGGAAACTCTTCCAATTCATATTAACATGACGTTCCCTGCATTGCCTTGTGATGGTTAGTTAGAGGTCTTTTTGTCTGTTTGATTTTTTTTGGTTTTCTTTTGGGTTTTGATGTGGCCTTCTGTGTCTGTGGAATTCTGAATGTTTATTCTCTGTCTTTGTGGGCAGTTTTGAGTGTAGACGCCATTGATATGTCGGGCAAGCACGAGGTGGATCTTGATACTAACATATGGAAAGTAAGTTGGTTTGTAATTCGTAATAGTGTATCACGTTTGAAGTGTTTAGAATGTTGTGTCGTGTGTTTGTTGAGATGTAGTGATATTTTGGAGTATATCTTTGGGGTGTAGTGATACGTGAAACTTGAAGTATGTCATTGAGATGAAGAGATATGTTTCTCATTTGAGTGTCTAAAATGTCTAGGAGTTGGTGTTGGGATGTGGTGTGATAATACCTTGTAGCGTATCATTGAGATGTAGTAATGTGTCTTGATGTAGGCCAAAGGAGCTTTATGACTAGGCCTCAATTTTGAGATGAGTGTTACCATGTATTGTTGGATGTTCTATGCTAATTGGCAGGCTCCGCTACTAATAGAAGAGATGATGCAGAAACATGTGTTTAATACAAGTCAGTAGTGCAAGAGAACAATGCTTTTGCACTGTGTTGTGGTAACTTTTTGTTGTAGCTGTCAGATTGTTGAGTTTTAGTGGGGCTGAGATTGTTGCGGTCTACCTATTTGAAGTTGTAGCGATATGCTCAAGCTTGAGAGAGAACATTGAAAACATTAGTATATAAATACGTATAGATTCATTGTTTAGGCTAGAGGTTAACCAAATTATATATACTCTAATAATTAGGAAATTGTATCATAGTATATATCATATTAATTTGACAAATTCAGCCTCATGGTGTAATCGAGAGACATGGTTCATTATATATTATATGTGCATTTTAGAAAGCGGATTTTAAGCCTAATTTAACTTCATAAAACTAGCTTGTAAGACAAGTTTTGTAGCTATTTATATTCTATAATATGTCATATCTTTAGTCCATGTAAGATCTCCAATGCATCTTCTCACTCTGAGGACTAATATTTCAAGTGTGAGATTAGATATTTGTGAGTAGTCCAACAGGAGGTGACATGATAAATCCAATAAACCTTGTCAGGATAGACTTTAATACTGTTTTAGAAATTGAATTTTAAGTTGCAAAACTAACTTGTAAAGTGAGGTTTGCATCAATTTATATACTATAATTTGAGCGTATCTCTATTCAATGTGGGATTATTAACTTGTGCATAGTGATTATTATCTTGTGTCAAGTAAATTTATCTAACTGATTCTTTTAAAATTCTTTTATTATTAATAATTATTTACCCTTTGTTTGAACTTGTTGCAGCTTCGCATGAACAGTGATGGCCATATAATTGGCACTGAATATATATCCGATCTTGTTGAAAAGGAGCATACCCATCATAAGCATGGTAATGTCTTGTTTTGTTGCATTATGTGTATATATGATTTAAGGAGTCTAGTTTAAAACTTCATAATTTGTATATGCCTAGATTCTAATTCATTTATGAGTATTGGGTTCATGTCTATTATATTTCTTTTGGATGATAAAGGGATGCTCGTCTCCTACTAATTTGTCAAATTGTTTTCAAACAATTAGTCATAAATGTTTGACTGAAGATACCTGTTTTAGCTTAATTGTCATATAGGACTTGGCTATGAGTGTCTGTTCATATAAAAATCATTCATGCACTTTATCTAATCAATTGCTTAAGCTCTTAGGAGGTTTGGTTCTTGACATGGTATCAAAACATATGTAAGATTATGGCCATGTGAGCTATTGTAAAGTCTTTTTGATCTCAATTCTTTCAAATGAAAAGTTAAATTCCGTACATAGTTGAAGAGCATATGCATTATCCACACATCAAGCCCAAAAAAACGTTCTTATGCTGTAGGTGTGTTACATATGAAAACCATTTATGCACCTTCACCAAATATCTTGAACTTTAGGGTATTTGATTTTTGAACAAAACTATTTCTTGTTAAATTCCCGCTGGTTCTTTCTGCTTCATAAATTTCTGTTGATAGAATAAAATGCTTAAAGTTATGGAAGTTGAGGAGTATAGGATGGTGAGTGGGTTGTTTGCAATTAGAGAGATAAGGATCCTCTAGATATCAACGTGGACCCTTAGAAGTTAGAATATTTGGTATTGCTCCAGAGAATTTCCATTCACTTCTGAATTTGTAGTATGAGTGAAAAATCATTATAACTTGAGTACTCGGTTTTAGTGATAAGAATATTATCTACAAATACGAGGGCATTATCTAAAATTACCAGCAAAGACTATGAAAATTCTTCTTAATCTCAACCCTTATGAATTAATATTTATATAGAGATAAAAATAAGGATATTGTTTATAGTAATTAATGTTGCCCCTAAAATTTGGTGCGTATGTTATATGCATCAAGCTTGTTGTGTCAAAAGAAAGAAGATTTGGGGAAGATGTGGTAGTTGATCACTGGAGTTCACTAATGAAGTATGATTTCCAGGGTTGTCAAAATCAAAATCTTACCTTGGATCAGAGGGTGGAAGAAAACACAGATTGTGTTCATGATACAGATCATAAAATCTTATTTAAAATATTATGTCTGTATAAACATATAAAATAACATAAATAGAAAATAATACTTTAAAAAATTTAATTTAATTTGAATTTATATAAGGGATCATACATACATGATATAAAAAATGTAGTATTTTACATATTATCAATGACATTAAAGGTCAGATATAATATAAAATGGTTATACTTAATACAAAATAGATCAAATTATTTTGTTGGTCCTTGGATTATTTGACAATTTTTACTTATGTTCCTAAGCTTATTATTTTGATTGGGTCCTTGAATTTGCATTTGTTTTTCTCGTCTAATTGTCATTATGGAAAATGAACTATCTAGCTCAGTTGTGTGAGTTTGCAATAAGGTTGTTGTAGGGTGAAACTTCAAGAGACTTGTTATATTCACTTGGGTTCAGTGGACCAGCTGAGGTGAGAATACTTGTTGAAGAACCCAGTAGAAAATATTAGGTTCATAATCTGAATAAGCCAAAATACTGGCATGGACAGATGGAAATACTCAACACAGATCTATAGAGGTGACAATACTAGAATTTAGGGATTAATTAGGTCATGTGATTAATTTTCCATATCAACAATTAGATGGAAGGATCCAATTAAAAAACAAATACTAATTCAAGGACACAATTAAAGAAAAAAAAAATAGTTCAAGGACCTAATTAGAAGTTGACAACTACTTCATCGACTATGCAGTAATTTAACCTATAAAATACAATTTTTAGAATATGCAAAGTAAAACTGCCACCTAGCAAACAATGGCAGCATATGTGGTTGATTAACAGAATTATCTGAACACATACACTGACATGAAGATACCTAAAGGCTTTAATTGAGTTATGCTCAAACATCATAATGTAGAGGTGAGAACAAACCAGAGAATGCTTGAACCCAGAGCAGAGGAAAACATGAATACAAGGGATTAGTTCAGAACAAAAAACGTAGCTGGTGAGGGGAAACTGAACTTCGGAATGTAGTGCAGAGAAAAAGTTAGTTAGGAGGGTCTCACGAGTAGGCAGTCAGGAGAGAGTATGAACCATGCTAAATAAAGATAAACAAGGCACAATTTTCCTTCTGGGGTACACAAATATAACTAAAATAAACTTGCCAGTCTCATAAGTTTTCAAGTAATCGTAAAATGATCAAATCAAGTTGTGAATGGGATTAGAAATGCCTATAAACATGCTGGATTGTACGATACTATGGGTATAATTGTGATTTGACAACATTCATGATTTCCAGAGAAAAAATCTTCTCTTGTATGAATGGCAATCAACCTGTGTCTAATTTGCTGATGAAACACTGGAATAGCTTGCTCATGTCAGATAAATTTCATAGATTTTGTCTTGCCAAACCTTAAGTATCAAAGAAATTGTTTCAAATGTATATCACTGGTTGCAAGACTGATTTGCTGTTCAGTGCTGTTATTAGACTCTCCCTGTTCTGTTTCCATCTTTGGATATCTCTTGAGAAGGACCCTCTTGCTTGGATGATGCACCAGTTTATGTTTTTATAGGGTTTGCTGATGAAACACTGGAATAGCTTGGTTATCACATAAATTTCGTTGGTTTTGTCTTGCCAAACGTCAAATATTGAAGAAATTGTTTCAAACATATAATTTCACTAGTTGCAAGAGTGATTTGCTGCTCAGTGCTAATATAGGCTTTCCCTTTTCTGTTTTGGTATTTGAAGCTCTCTTCTAAAGGACCCTTCTGTTTGGATACTGCACCAGTTTATGCTTTCACAGGGTTTGCCGATGAAATGAAACACTGGATACCTTGGTTATCACAAATAAATTTCATATGGTTTCTCTTGCCAAACCCTAAATATTTAAAAAATTGTTTCAAATGTATAATTTCAGTAGTTGCAAGGGTGATTTGCTGTTCAGTGCTGTTTTTAGGCTCTCACTATTTTGTTTCAATCTTGGTCCTCGATCTCTCTTTTGAAGGATCCTCTTGTTTGGATGCTGCCCCCGTTTATGTTTTCTGTGCCCCTCCTGCTGTTTGGTGATTGCACTTTGCTGCACCTTTCTTGTTTAGTGCTTCTGCCTTTTCTGGCTTGTTCTTACCCTAAAAACATTTGTTTATGTTCACATATTCTATTAATCTTATTCTTCTAAATCCAAACTGTAGTTTAACCACATTTGATTGTGACTATGATATTCTTGTTAAGTTATTTTCTTCACCACTTACGGCCTTGTAAAAACTGTGAACAGATGATCATAAAGATCATGATGAGCATTCAGAGCAGAAGATTCATTTGCAAAATCTTGATGAATCCACTGAAAATATTATCAAGAAAGTGAAGGAAGCAATAAAAAATAGGGAAGGATGCCGGGTATAAATAAATTACCATATATGAATTATTTTTGGTGAAATTGTGTTCAACCTTCAAAATTCTTATCATTTTCTTTAATGCTATCAATTCTATTGCAGGTTTATGGCGTTTTAGATGTTCAAAGGGTTGCTGGAAATTTCCATATTTCAGTACATGGACTTAATATATATGTTGCACAAATGGTAAAATATTAATTTTTTCATTAATCTTAAATACATATAGGATATGTTTGGGATAGCTGCGAAAAATAAATTATTTCAATAATCAAGTATATTGTATAATCAATTATTGATATAATTAAATCATAACCAGTTTTTGTTTGGGTAAGTTTGAGGTGGTTTAAGATAACAGTAAGAAATATGAGAAATATATGATGATATCATCTATAGAATATTTTAGAGTATCTTAGATGATATTTTAAGATATTGTTTTAAAATTTATGACTTATTTTCTTATTTAATTAGGATCTTATTATTATAGGAATATGTTATAATTAGATTTATTAAAATTTGATTTATAGGCATATCATATCGTGTGATAGACTGCACTATTCAAAGCAAAAACTATACTGATGACAATTTGCATCAGCCTGCGCCCATGTGTGGATCCAACAACTTCTCCGATAATTGAAGTTTTGTGAGATTCATAAGATGAATTTGTATTGTAATAATCAAGCAACACTTCACATTGTCTCTAGTCCTAGAGTTCCATTAAAGAACCCAACACAGAAATTGATTGTCATTTTTTGGGATAAGTTGCTGCCCAAGGAAATTAATCCTGAAGTAATCTGATCAAATGATCAGGTTGCCTATGTTCTGACCAGATCTTTAAGGGGACCTCAAATTCAGTTCATATGTTACAACCTTGGTGATACAAACCTATATACTCCAGCTTGAGGGGTAGTGTTAGAAAAAGCTCTCTTTTTTGTCTTATAGATTATTTTGTGAAAGTTGTTTTGGCTGTGCCTGTCTATCCTATTATAGGATCCTAGGTGTAGGCCTTTTGTTAGCCTTTTTTGTATTTCTGTTCAATCTCAGAACTAAGTCTAACAAACTAACATACTTTGTACTGTTTATGCAAAGTACTCTAATGAAGAGTCATGTGACTCAAGAGTATACAGTAATAAAGAGTCACGTGATTCCTTTAAGTTTTTTCTTTCTTACTTATAAGTCAAACAGTTTTAGCCATTGGATTAGTTTGTTTTAACGGATAAGATTTGGTGTATGTCTTAACCTGGTGTTGAGGGATCTTATCCCATATGTGTGTGTGTGTCTGTAGTGATAGAGGGAGGGAAGGAGGGAGAAGCTCAGTTCTATAAAGTGATAAACCTTCTGTTTTGGGCCGAGCCATAAGAAAGCTTTCACTTCTTGATATAACTGAATTGTCAAGGCCAACTATAAGAAAAAGACCCCCACTCTAGATGAAGAGCAATTACTAGGGACTTCCAAAAACCATTACCACGTATTTGCAAATGATATCCATTTATTCAGGAATACCATTTTCCATTTATAGACTTAATTAGGAATATGCTGATAAATTTATTCCGATGTGACATTTTTGTACCTTGTATGAGGCCTTGCCTACCTGTCTAATTGCTTAGAGAGACGCTCACCGTATTCATGACTTCTACTATATCTGATAGTTAACTCAGTTTTGATGGTTTTCTGCAGATCTTTGATGGAGCAAAGAATGTGAATGTTAGTCATGTCATCCATGATTTATCGTTTGGCCCCAAATATCCAGGAATTCACAACCCACTTGATGACACAAATAGGATGCTGCATGATACCAGTGGAACATTTAAATATTATATAAAGGTTTGTGATTTGAGCTCTTCCTTAGTAATCTTTATACTTAGCTTGAGTAACAGTGCAGTTTGCCATGATTACTCCTCCATGCTCCTCTGATAGTTGGGAGAATACCAATTTATCTATTTTGCCCCTCCTTTTCATTTATCTAGATTAATTCTTGCCTGCCTGCTGATGAAATGGGCTGTCAAATATTTGTCGTCCTCTTAGTATATGCCATATGCTAAGATCCATTCCAAATTCAATCTAAATCCAGATAATTGAATTTGAATTAAATCCAAATCTATATTTTCTAAAAATTTCAGTTTGGATTTTTGTAAATATACTCTAAATAATGCAATTGGATATTAAATACAAAACCATATTTTCTAAAAGAAAGTAGTTTGGATGTTTATACATCAGTTTGATACCAATTTTAAGATCGGTATTGTTTTCAAAATTGGTTTGAAATCTAAAATAATTTTAAAGTAATATATATTTTTAAGAATTTTCTTTAGAATAAAAATTTGTTGAAAACTTTCATATTTGATCAAATATGCAATTAATTAATAATCTAAAAAACAAACCAGTTCTTTTATATTTGCTACATGCTTTCTTTAAAACTAGGTACAACGTTTACATGTCTTAAATGGAAATGCATGTCAGTGTCACTTTCTAATAAGACCCAGTAGTGTATTACTTAAGAATTTAGTTTTGAAATGGAAGGATAAAGAGATATCAATTACTATATTTTAGTTCAAAAATGTATAAATAAATATAAAAGTAACATGTGTGTTTGCTAAACTTCAAGATATTTTTATTTGAGTTAGCCCTTGTGGAGGTTTACCTTGTAAGAGAAATCTTATAATTATTAAGAGTTGGAAAAAGAAAAATTAAAATTTTATTTTATTTTATTCTCACACTAAACCAAAGACATGCTACACGTGATATTATGTAAAACGGTGAGTACATTACTTGAATGATACACACACACACACACTTTTATTGGTATTACTTTTTTTTTTTTTATCTTCAGAGGGTTAATAATTTTGAAATTGAATTACGTGAAATTTACAAAGTATATCCTGCAAACCATATTTTATATATTTTTAGTTAATATTTATCTAAACAAAATGATATCTATTTACTTTTTTATGTGAGTTTCGTTTCACACTAAATATCATGAATTCTTTTTTTCACCTTTTATATCATTCATATTAGCTATTATTATCCTGAATAGGGTTTTGAGTCCACTAAACTTTTTCTGTGTTTTCACATATATCCTCAATATTTGTTTGTTATCTTTTGATTTTAAATTCTTTTGAATTTAAAATCAATTTTGAAAAAAAGAAATACTAGTTTTAAAATCCGTATCAAACTGATAGAACGATTTGTTTTCCAATCCAATTATTTGGATTTGGATCTATAAAACTCTAAACTGGTTTTTTTAGAAAATATGGATTTGGATTTAATTTAGTTCAACTATTTAGATCTATAATTGATTGGACCAGTCCAGAAAGGAGCATATTGGATCTAATGGAATTTTTACCTACTCCTAGTATATGGTCATTCAATGGCAATCAAAATTAAGATCATGCAGAAGACCAAGACCTCTGTAACAACACTCACATCATAATTAAACCATCTTTTTACTTTCTCCCTCCCTATATATTTATTCTGCTTTCAAAATCTTCGTAGTCTTGGGTGGTTCTCCTTTTCTCTTGAATGTAGTTAAATCCACTTGATCAGACACTGGTAAACTGTTAAGTAGACAATTGAAGCCAGAACACTTATAATGATCTGGATGAAGTGCATGTTTGCAATATACACTACCAAGTACCAACACAATTGAATTGAACTTTAAGCTTACCATTCTATACCAATAGAAAACCCATAAATAAAAAAGAAAAAAAAAAACACCAAGATCTGAAAGCATTCAGCTCAAGTGGAATAGCAAGGTTGGATGCATATTATAGAACCTGGTTTGGGGCTTCTAGTATGTGGAATTTTTACTGGAAAGACATTGCTTTCTAGTTTTCTAACTTTGGGTCGTGTCTTCTGGATTTAGAGTCGAATAGAAATTTAACTTGTATAAAAAAACAACTTATTCTTTATTTTGTTAAAGAAAATAATATACGTGGGGTGAATTCCATCTTTAAATTGCACAGAAGAGCAAATATTTATATTAAGAATCATAAATACAAGGGTAATTACAAATAATTACAAGAATATAAAGGTACTGTAATTAACATAATTACATAAGGTAATCTGCCTTAAGTAAATTTTTTATATTGAAATCAAGCATCAGTTTATGATTTGGTTTTCAGCAGAGTTGCTCTTTGTAGAATGCTCAATACAATCACTCCCTTAGATTTAAAGCCTGGTTTATATATCCTCAATTTATAGTACTGGTCAGACTTCTTTCTTGACCAGCCACAATTAAGAAAGTTTACTTTGAATGTCCAACTTTTCTTCCTTTAATCTGCTGGAAAACTAGCAACTCCTGAAGTGAGAATTGAGGGTGTCAATAATAGTGTATTCCTTAATCTTAAGTAGTACAATTTAGTGGTTGTAATTCATAATTCCAGCATCTATTTTTGGTAAAATTCAGAAATTTCCTAAACTGGTGCAGGTTGTTCCAACCGAATATAGATATATCTCTAAAGAAGTTCTACCAACTAATCAGTTCTCAGTATCAGAATATTATTCACCAATTAATCAGTTTGATCGGACCTGGCCAGGTTGGTTTTATATTTGACATTGGCTTTGTTCATATTTTGGTCTAGATTTTCATTATTATTTCCCATTTCTACGTTGTATGCAGCTGTCTACTTTTTGTATGATCTATCACCCATTACTGTCACTATCAAGGAAGAGCGCCGTAGTTTTCTTCATTTTATTACTCGGCTATGTGCTGTGCTAGGTGGAACCTTTGCTGTGACAGGTTTTGTTCTTAATTACTGACTCTACTATTGTTCTTCCATTGATCATTATATTCACATTTTTCTTCAAGGAGTGATTGTCGTTTTAGGTACACTAGAGACAATAAAATATAAAGTTTCCGAGATATGATCATTTCTGCTGGTTTTAGCATAGTACTTAAGTCAGACCACATAATTTATGTATTCAACTGGGGTTTAATGCAAGCAAGATTTAAGCCAAATTAGTTGATATAATTTCATCTCAAGGATTACAAAGTTATGATAAGGTTTTCACAAATTAGTTCTCATATCATATGTTGGTTTCTGGAGTCTTCATCCACTAAAATTCTTCTTGCTGCAGTCTATTCTGTTTCTTTCACTCACATCTCTTGTCTAAGAAGCTCATTTATAACGACAGGAATGCTAGACCGTTGGATGTACAGACTTATTGAAGCTTTGACTAAATCAAAGTCTAAACGGTAGATCATGAAAGCCATTATACGTCTCCAACCAAGGGATTTCAGGCACTGTATGGAATTTACCGCCACCAACGAGTTAAAATATAGTGGTGCACAGTTTAATCAGGCATGAGCTTTTAAACACGTGTTCATACAGTTGCATGTATTGTCTGACATCAAACACCAGCTGATCCGATCATTTTCTTTTGATGAATGTTTTGGGGTTCGATTTGACTGTAGACAGCTTTGTCTTATCAATCACACCTGTGGAATTTACTTAGTACAACTCAAATTTTGAATATAGTGATTTGATAGGTTGTCTGTTTGTCGTAGTTGTGCAATTCCATATTTGGATTTTCCTGATTATATTATTCTAAAAGTTTCATAGAGGAGATTTCTGTTGGGGCACTTTGTCTAGTGTTACCAATGAAAATTTAGGACACTGCACCCAAAAGAGATTGGATTAATTGAGTCACAGTTTATGTGTACGATTTAAAACTTGATTTATTTGACAATCTATACGAAACAAATTGGATTTAGATGACTGAATCTATATTTGTAGACACTATAAACAATATTTTTTTGTCTATTGTTCACAGGGAAAAATTACCAGTGATTTCTTTCGGTACAACATACGAGTCACAGTGTTTGCCAATTCGTTAGTGTTTAGATGAAATCCAAGTGTTTTGCATAAACTGTTTCGTATTTCACTACTTGTGTTGATTAATTAATTACTTTGCTGTATTTTAAAATTGGTTGACCGCGTGGGGTTTTTTATCTAACAGATGGATGATCCCTGCCAGAGTTACAATAATGATTGACAATAGCACCTAATGGGTCCTATTTAGCATTTCATAGATTCACTATATAAGAGTTGATTCAGAATTAGTTTACACACCAGGCAATAACATTGAAATCTCTCATTTCGGAAACTGTATTTAGAATGAATTCTAGACTGTTTCGGAGAACTTATGTAATAAATAATAATTTCATTAGTGTTTCAGAATATCTTTTCATAGAAGTATAATTTTTTTTCCCAATAATCTATCCATAAAAGGTGTTGGAAATCGTGTTTAGAAATTATCTATCTGAAAGAAAAATTGTTTGCCTAGAGACAACTATCTTTTCAGTGTCTGAGGTCCAGAAAGAAATAGTCCATTTCAAAAGAAATAGTCCATTTCAAAAGTGTGTTGTGAAATGAATGTAAGGTAGTTGAGGATTCTGTAACCTAGAATGCAAATTTGATGTCGAAATTTGAGCAATGATTATATCAAATAAAAGTAGTTTTCAATTTAAAAAAAAATTGTAGACTGCACAATCTAAAAAACATTTGAGACTGTATAATCTAGAAATAAATTGAAACCAATGAAAGCTCCAATGTTGTTCAAATTGATTGAAAACAAAACCAAATGTTAACTAAGTTAAGCTAACTTTAATTTCTAGAATCCTTCATCTCCAATGATATTATGTCAAATACAATGTCTACAGTAAGAGTTGAACTGTACTAGTAGAGATCAGTGGAAAAACGGAGTTTTTGGAGCTTAGATGAGTTATAAATCACAAAGGAAAAAATGATATTTAAGAAAAATGTTGGAGAAAATTATAGGTGGTGCAGACAGTAATGCTAGAGAAATTAGTTTTTTTTCTTCCGTTTTGCTGGGTCTCAATTGAGTCCAATTTAGCTTTCACTAATTTTTTTCCTTTTGTGACTTTGTACTTTTTCTATTTAAAACGTAATATTACTAATGAATAATATTAATAAAAAATATAATAAAGCATACTCATAAAAAATAAATATATATATATATATATATATATATATATATATATATGTGTGTGTGTGTGTGTGTAATACAAATACATTAAACTAAAGAATAATAGTGATAAATAGTGTACTAAAATAAATAATCATAATTATTTAAAACATACAATATAATAAATTAAAAAAAACTAATAATTTATTTTCCTCTTTATTTTCCGTCATCAAATACCATTAAAAAAGTCACCCATCATTTTAATAATTTACATTTTCAATAAAAATCTAATAATTAAAACTAATTGTCCTTTAGAATCATTAGATTTCAAAATAAAACAAATTGCTGGTAAACAATACAATATCAGTGCAGTGTATTTACCCATGAGGGAGTTTCTTCAATTGAATCATGGTTTCAAAGTTATTTTTATTAGTAAGGAGGCAAGCAAGTATGGAGGTTCTTGCTAAGAACTCCATTACTGATAACTTTCATTTCAGAATACTATTCTTATGGAAATGAACTGAAAAATCAATGCTGCTGCTAAAAAGAGATAAAAATAAATAAAAATACTAGATTATCGAGCGTGCATGAAGATAGAAAGAAAACAAGCATTTAACATTTTTGAGTGTCTTGCAAATCTCAGCATTGACAATTCAAGAAACACTTCAATTTACACTTTCAATTGGCATGAGAAAAAAATGTCCGATCCAAGAAATAGCCATATCTTCAAATTATTTCAGTACAAATCTTTATGCAAGAATTTAATGATAAAAAAACATGACAAGATCTATTGTAAGCATAGAACGCCCCCACCACCCTTTAAAGTTATATGCAAAAAAAAGAAAATGTTCTATCCTGTATTCGCAGTTCACAAAATACTGCTCATGGTGGATTCATTCATTCATATATTTTGCTTCACACCAAAGTAGAAAAGCCAAATCTTAGTAGCTTCTAAACTATAAACAAGCAATGAACCATATTTGCAAAGGACCGATCTCGACCTGTGATATGCAACTTTTGCATTAGGAGATACTGTCATTGGTGCTGCTCTTGCTGCGGCCTTTGCAGTTGAGGATGCAGTCTTTGATGTTCATGCTGCTGGTGTGCATGCTCACGACGCAGTTGTTGTGTCGTAGAAGATTGAATCAGTCTTCTCATTCTCCATCTAACATATTCCGTTACCAGAGTATTCAAGCTGATTGAAATCCCAAATCCAGTGAATGAGGAGAGAAGAACTGAGAGAATGGCATTAACATTAAGCTACAAAAGTAAAAGGGTGTTAGATATCTTAAATTTTGTTTACCTCCACCCAAATGACACTAGTCCTATTTGGATAAACTTTTCAATAAGGAAAAGAAAAGAAAAGTTAACGTGAAATAATTTTTCTTTCACAAGTTAAAATTAGTTCATAGGGTTTGTTTGGAGAAGCTTTTGCAGAAATACTTCTTGAAGGAAAAAAAATACGAAAATAATGAAATTTAACATATGCACAAGTTAAAAGTAAGGATTTAGACAAACTATATGAAAGAACATTTACAAATTGGTTCATGCATAAGCTAATTTTTTAACTTATGGAGAAGTTCATTTCATTATTTCTTTTCTCCTAAAAATGCTTATGGAAAAATTTGTCCACACAAACCCTAAGTTGAATTATAAAAACTTCCATATACTTCTTTAAAATATTATTTTTAACTTGTACAAAAATTAATTTCAGTTTATGGAAAAAGCTTAATTTGTGTTATCATCTAGTTTTCTTCTCCTACAAAGTGTTTATTGAAAAGTTTATTCAAACAAGACTTTATACTTAACAAAGTAAGGGGCAGAGACATTACAAGTACTGCATTAAGAGAGGTCAGAAACTAAACACTCTTACTATGGTATAAAACACATGAGCAAACAGGATGACAATTGCAAACTGGAAGCAAGCATAGGCCCACATGTAACTCCCGTTCACTGCATCCAAAATATTCAAGAGTTTAAAATTTATTAAGCATGTTAATCACGACCAGCGAACAAGCTTATGTTTAGGAGAAATTAATTGGTCAGTACAACTCGCTATGTTCCAATTACTTATCATGGTAGAAATAGTATCAGCCTTTGATTGATGTAACAACATGATCTTTTTCAAAAATATATTCTAATTCCAATGAACAAAGATCCAAAATGCAGTGTTCCAAAATTTCAAGGATATCCAAATGTTTAAAGATACAGTTATGATCTAAAGAGACTCAAACACTGATTCAATGCTTTTAGGGGCTAGACACACGCATCCTCTCAAGCAATAAAAAGCAACATGAAGAAAACCAAAATAAATTTGATATGTTAAGGAAAATAAAAGAAAGCAAGTTTACCCATGGTTGAAGCAATCATAGATGAAAGGAGTCCTAAAACACAGGAGAAAGGCAATGAAATAGCAAGAGCATGAGTGCCCAAATCTGAAACCTTGTACAGTAGAAATTATTGAGTCAGACATATATCAGTGTAACAAAACATGTTTGGAGTAAACAAGAAAATAAAGGGGATGGGGCAAGATTATACAACACTATACTTTAGAGTATTGAAATGAATAAAGCTCAATAATGCTTTACATTTTGTTTCTTATTTTCTCAGATTTTACATTTTTTTCTAATATTTTATGATTTGTCTCCTTAATTGGTTAGGATCGCTAGTGTAAATAAAGGTCAATCGTTTAATCATCACATTACATCTTATTGTAATACATCACAGCACAAAAGTAATATTCAAAAAATCTCTAACTCTACTAAAAATCTCATATTTCTAACATGGTATCTGAATAGTATCATCCTTTGTGATCCGTCCTACCATCATTATGCTACGTAGAGTTCCCCAAGACATGTATTTTCTTTTCTGTTAGTTTTACTCTTGTCCTCTTAGTCAGTTTACAACTGACCACCCTGGTAATTCACTGATCTTTATATATATAGGGGTTTCAGTAACAGAGAACTACTTCACCTATCAATCAATGTGTGCTTCTCACTCAGAATCAATCATTCTTGTTTCCTCTCTATCTGAATACCCTATAGGGGATTAGAATCAATCTACCTATAATAAATAGGAGAGCAAAATTTCCCTAAATACATAAATGGACAATATCTCTGAAATTATATCATTACTGCTGCACCTTCATTGCAGCAGCCTTCATTAGTGACTACTATTGCATCTCCAGTTAAACTGGAGTTGACACCAGAAGATTTTCCTAGTCATTTTAAGCTCATAACTGGAAGTGTAACAATAGGCGACTTCAGAGACATGGCAGAGCCCATGTTATAATTTTAAAAGGTTTGCTCAACTTTGGTTTGAGGGGAGTGTTGGAATATTTCATAACATCGATATTATATCTTTAAAACCATAAGAGCATCGCATATATTACAGTAACCCCTCATTTGAGTACTTGAAATTGTAGGCAGTGGTCAATCATTATTTAATCCCTGAGTCTACAAAATTTTCATTTTAGTCTCTGACTTTACAAAACCATATTCATTTTAGTAATTTTTTGGTGAAAAATAACTAAAGTATGGACTTTTGACGTTTGGGACTAAAGCCACCGTTGTTTACAATTTGAAGGACTAGAACAGAGGTTTACCCTAAAATTATATTTTATGATTAGTTTCCTTCTTTCCTAATTTCAATGTTCTTAATACTTTTTTACTTGTGTCCTTATTTAGTTAGGATTGTTAGCATAAATAGGGTGAATGCTTTAGGTTTTATTATCACATGACATCTTACTGTAATAAATCGAAGTACATAACGTTATTAATTTTTTTTTTTTCAATTTTCTCCTATTCCTAAAATTCCATAGTTCCAACACAAGTACTAAAGTGTCAAAGAAATGGAATCTGCTTCTTTTTTTTCCAATAATATGCTAATGCATGAGCAAAAGTCTGTGACATGGCATATTTCATTAATGACTGATTTGACTAATACAGCAACATTATAGATAAATTGCAAAGTCAAAAGAATCACCTTCCTAAAATAAATGACTAAGTTTTCAAATAGTAATGTTAAGTTTGATTGATAGTTCCAAATCAATACACGTATTACTAAATCTGATTGTTTATTTGAGAAAATTTCCAAGTCATGCATTCTATAATGCCACTTTAACTAAAAAAGTATTCGATGTGTTCCTTTTGTTCCCTTCTAAAAGTGGTGTCTATTTGTGTGTGTCATCCAAAATTCCAGGTGTATGCTCATCAGCAACAAACAGCAGTTGAGACCTTACCTATGAAATTTCCTGTGTATGTAAAGGATCTGATTTTTGTATAATTAATGAGAAAAGGCCACAGAGCCATACAGTTTCCCTAAAATAGCCTGCAACTTTCTCCTTCAACTTACAGTCTCAATTGTGCAATTTTAAACTTCTTACAAAATGGTTTAGGCCTAACTAAACTTTCAAAACCAGCTCGTTAAATGAGAATTACCCCCACTTTTATAATGTACTTAGGTACTATCACTATCTCTAGTCAATGTGGGACTTAGGTTTTCCCAATAGACCCCATATGTGTCCAAGACTATTGGGTTTGGTACAAGTATAAAATGGTGACGGACCCTTTTTAGTGAATCTAGAATAGATTCTAATACCATATTACAAAGTGGTTTAGGCCAAACTCAACACTACAAAATTGGCTTGTAAAATGAAGATTGCTTGTTTATACATTGTACTTGGCATTATCTCCAATTGATTTGGGACTTTGGTTTTCCCCATTAAATCTTATAACATCAAAGAGTGTCAACACAAGGGCCACTTCACTTAGCTTCATTTGCAATATATCAACAAAAAATTATCCAACAATTTTTGTCAGTTACCAAGATCAGTAGCATACCAGTAGCTCCTCAAGAAAACAAAAGTATGCAAGCATGCTGACCAAGATAAGTACTGATAAATCCTGCCATACCCTGCACGGTACATTGTGATTAACTTGCAGCTAATGAAATTTAAAAATCCCTACAACTGGTCTTAATGTAAAAAGAAAAACTAAAATAATGAAAACTGTTTTTGGAACTTGTTGTTCTACACGATGTTTAAGTCTACATTACGAGATCCAACAAATGAGTACAATACTTTTACGTCTCTCCTATGTTAACATGTTGGTTTGATAATGAACACAAAATTGCTGTGTCATTGAAGAAATTGAATTTACCTGTAAGAAGTTACTTCTCTCTGCTGTGGTCCTGGTGCATTTAATGGCTGTTGAGTAACAGTTTGAGGATTAGAAATTTTCAGGAGTGTTACGGGGAGGTTAAGGACTTCCTGCTTGCAGACATCACAGGTTTTGTTTCCTTTGATACTAAACCACTTTACTGCACAGTCTTGGTGAGCAAGTGCGAGCTCACCCTTACAACTGCATTCCATCCTAAGAGTATTACCTCCTTCCGCAAGCTCCACCAAACAAATCCTACAAACTGCATCTTCCTCTGGAATATCCTCAGAAGTATCTTCAACCACTGGAAATGAAACAGTGAGAAAATACTAGGTTAGAAAATAGAATACGGTTTCAATTCTCCTTTCAAGCATAAGCAATGTTCAAATAGTCCAAAGAAATAAAACCTCTAGGGAATGCACAAACAGCATCGTTCAACATGTCAAAACTAAAAATAAGCAAGTATGGCTTGTTGCCATCTTTTATTAGAACATAACAACATCCATGCTGCAATATGTGAACAATGAGGCACAAGACTACAGAAGCAGAGAAGACAAGACAAAAGTAAAACAACAGGGAAATGGAACAAAATAAATTCAAAGTTACTAAAAGTTTCATCTCGTAAAATGCCGAGTTTCACCCAAACAAGAGTTAGAAAAAGAATATAAAAGTATTCAAGAAGTTTAATGATGAAAATAGAACAAACTTTACAACAAACCACTAAAACACCTTGCTTCAGAAAAGGAGAATTCTGAAATTAGGTTTTGCTGCTGTTGTGTTATAGAGTATTCTAAAATGAAGAAGATTTTTTTGTATTTTGTATTATCCTGTGGTTATACTATAAACAGTGAATAGAACAACTATTTACTACTTATCTTTCTTCTGCCATTACATTTAGCAATTAAAACCTTCAACAAATTCTTTGCGATTCTATTTCTCATTAGGGAATAAGATGAATATGGATCATTTGCAAACAGAAGACACAGCACATTTATGATTTGAAATGTTAATCCCATATCTGTAAGACTGTTACATGTATAAAATAGTTCCATTTTTCCTTAGTGACGCAAACCCTAACCCACAGAGAAAGCCAGATCTGGTATGAATTTCAAGAAAGTGTGGAGAACTAATAAATAAATTCAAGACATATAAAAGGGATATCAACTAAAAATGGTCGCAAGTTACTACTGCAGGGAATGTCATAATTTCAAACAACTGTTTCTGCTATGATTCTTTCAGGATATTACAATTATCCACAACAATCATTTAGATTTTAGATGACCAATTGGTGAGAAATTACAACTGTAAATTCCAGAACAATATTTCAAATTGAGATTCATTCTTCAGTAGTCAACTAAGATGCATCCACCCAAAACTATATATCATCCAAATCTGCTATTTCTCAACTTCTAATGCTCCTTTTCTATAAAGGGGCAGAAGAATTATCATTCTCAAGATCATATATTAAACAAAACTTGAAGGAACAACTATCAGTTGCTTGGATCACTTGATACATGTAAGCATGGTCACTTTATTGAGAATCTTACTCGCACTTTCACTTCAAAAGCAGAGAGTACTCAATGTTCTACCCAAACTGTAAAATTCAATTATTACTCCTATCTTTTCCTTCCTCTACGGAGTCTTTTAAACAATGCATTCACATTGCCAATCTTTTACGGTTCAGTATCTCATAGTAAAAAATGTTGCTTGCCAAACACCTAACTGTTACTTTTGAAAAAAAAAAAAAAAAAAACTAAAAAA
>Ga0209489_100871_pt1 | contig 60260 bp, 26 predicted proteins | sample SiratrowhiteBW_FD_187527 | JGI IMG/M metagenome (GOLD analysis project Ga0209489, IMG submission 187527) | Root nodule microbial communities of legume samples collected from California, USA - Siratro white BW (SPAdes) (version 2) | ecosystem: Host-associated > Plants > Roots > Nodule | place... | reverse complement strand
TCAATTAGTGGCGGCCATCCATATTCAAATATTCAAGAGTCAAACCTTCTCAATTTTATATCATATAATACTGCCACTACTTGTTCATACCTTACCACCCTTTTCCTTCTCTTTTCTTTTCTTTAATCTACGTTGTTTAACTATTATTAATGGCAAGATTAATCAAACTAACTTTCACCTCAATATATATATATATATAAAAACAATCAAACTTTGCTCATCATCTTAGTAATATATGGCATCATCATCTATTTACAGACTAATAATAAATGCTTGTTAAAAATGTTCCATTTTGTTTAAAATGTCCTGTTATTAAATACGTATTAAATGTCCTGCTGTTTTAATATAGGCTAATAGATAAATTTTTTATAATATATTAAATGTTCTATTGTTTGTGTCAATTATTTCTGATATATTTGAAAAAGGTAAAAATAAGGCTGCTGACAAATTCCTTGGCGTGGGAAGAACTGTTTGTAATAATAGCGGTAGCTAAGAATATTAATCACTATTCAGCAAAATAATTGAGAAAAAGAATAAAATAAAAAAGATGGACAGTGAATGGATTAGGATATGCTTAAAAAAAGGAATAGTCAAAGTTTGGAGCTTGACCGCTAGCTAGCTTCGGCTGTAAAATAAGTATCCAACACGAGAAGGAAAACATTTTGTGATTTCTATATTAGAATGAAAGATGCAAGATAAGGACATGATACCATTTGAAAACTAAATACTTTATGTTAGAAAAAAAAAGTACCCTTTGAGATCTTTTGATGAAAATAGAAAATAATAGTTAAGATCAACTCAGAAATTACATCAGCTGGAACGTCGGTAACAAAATTTCCACTTTTGATTTTAGTTTAGAGAAAATAAATGGGTGAAAGAGTGAATTTCACGTTGCTTTTGAAGCTTCTCCGAAAGACTCGCAACTAAAACAATCAAAGCCTTCACACTTTGACTTCTAGATTGAGAAGAAAATATAAGACATGGCCAGCAAAATTGATCAGCCCTTGTGGGCGTTGAAAGGAACTTTGAACCAATAATTCAACTTCTAGATGGATAGTACTTTATTACAGACATGTTACATTAATAGATCCAAGTCATTTCTCCATTTTCATTTTTAAGACGGAATCTAACATGAAGTAACAAATATATGATGTACGGCAAGACATAAAATTTTATTGTTAGATATATTTGTTACACTTTGAGTTTCTATTATGGTCCATTAAACCGTGTTTCTTGCACACAAATTAGAATCCAGTTGCATTGCTTGTATCATTATCAACTATTTTTACCTTTTGTTTGGAATGAACATTTCAAGAGAGTAATTATTTAAAAAAAAAAAAAAATTGATGTGTTTTATGATAAAATATGTTATTTGGATAAGAAATTTTGAAATATATATTAAAATTTTAGAATTTTATTATAGTGATTGGATTACTTAAAATTAAAATAAAATAACCTAAAAGTAAGAATTTTGAAATTCCTCGTAAGTTCATGTTTAAGTAGATTCGATCAATTTGGGTTTGGTTTAATTTGGGTTTGGTTTAATTTGGCTTAACTTAGTAGGGATAAACTCAACTCGACTTGATGTGGGATAAACCCAACAACAAGGGTCCAACCTGACTTGGACTAAACCCGAACTTGACTCGACATGAGTTTAGCCCAACTCTGTTAATATGATCTCGACTTGACTTAGACCTAAGTCGATTTATCTATAGGCCTAAGCACAAGGCAACTCAATTCAATAAGCTTCGAACTGGTTCGGCTCAACCTAGGTCTGAGCGTGGGTCAACTTGACTTGATCTAGTCCTGATCAGGTTAGGGCTAGACCTATCTTGATCGACCTAGGCCTTGACTTGGTCTTGATTGGACTATGACTTATCTAGGCCTAGCCAACTCCATTGAACGTGGGTCTACCCAAACTTAGGCGAGCGTTGACTCACCTTGACTTGAGTGAATGTGGGTTTGCCTTAATTCGTCTCAACCTGATCCGAGTTGACTAAGCTCGATCTTGCCTCGCAATGACTCACCTTGTTTGGGCTGACTCAACTTGTTGCAACAAAATTGAGTTGTCCTGAATAACTTGACCTGGACTGGCTTAACTCGATTTGGACCTAAGCCTACTTGACTTGATCTGGAACCAGATTGACTTGACTTTAGTTGAACTTGGATTGACTTGATTCTGACCTCAGTTAACTCTGTCCAATCTCACTGAGCCCAACTCAACACTTCTTACTCTCTAACCCGATCTAGCAAATAATAATTTGAAAATAATCTCATTCCTAAAAAGAAAAAGTTCTACAAATGTAGTAAAATAAAAAAAATCTTTAAAAACATAGAAAAAAATAAAATCAACTAAGATCTACTGCAAAATATTATCAATATTAGTATTTTTAAATTTTTAACATTTATTTAATATTTAAATAAATTTTTAATTTAGCCTATCTCAAAAAAAAATTCACTAAATTTAAATTGTATCATTCAAATAAAATATTTAAAAAATATCAAACAAAATATTTAAAAAATAAAATAATTTAAAATGAGACTAATTCAAATTCAATCTATTAAAATGTCTTAAAAATTAAGAAATTTTCAGTCGAAACACAAGGTTATGGGTGAAACTGAAAAGATCACCCTTGGTCCAAAGCAATGTCAATGGCTTTCACACAATTGAAGTATTCAGAAGCCAAACTTAGTTCCTTTTGTAATAAAGTTGGTCACACAATTGACAGTTATTACAACATGCTTTCCCCGTGATTAAGAGAAGAGCAATGTCAATTGTGCAGTGGATTAGGATGAAATTGATGGTGGTCAAAGTTTGGCATCACAAGGAGATGATGATCAAAACCAAGACCATGTAACACAACTGGGGTGTACACTATAAGCTGCACACACTGATTCTTGCCTTGCTAAAAAATATGGGCAGGTCACAAAATATCGTTTCTGCTATACTCAAGAGTTTCAACTCCCAAAAAATCAAACCAATTATAATCAGATTGTCTGATGTTCTAGATTTCTTTCCAAATAGGCTTGAACAATTCTTTTTCTTAGAATAGTTTTATTTTACTGGTGTTCAGTACATTCCCACATTCAATTTCAAACTAATTTTTCTTAATTAAGTTTTAAGGATGTGATAAATTAGATATTTTCAATTGAGTTAGAATTGTTCGTTCTATTCATCAATAGAGATTTTTTGTTAACAGTTTCTGTTATGTCTCATGTAGCTAATTTTGTCCATTACTGTAGACCAAATGTACGGAACATTTGAATTGGTCATGTTTGTAGCAACAGATGTTAGATTTGAAAAAGTTGTATTCTTTGTTGATAGTAAAAGTCTCTCTTCTCGTGATGTTTCTCATTATTCTAAGTAAAGAAAATTACTTGTTCCTAATAACAATAAAAAAATTCTTAGCTGCTTTGACCTTGTCCGCATGGATATTTGGGGTCCTATTGAATGCCTTCTATTTTTGACTAAAGATATTTTCTTACAATTCTAGATGTCAATTTTCAACCAAAAAAAAATTTAGACGTCAGATAGAAGCATTTGTGTACTCTTTGCATGATGCAGAAATCAGAAGCAACTAACTTGACAGAGTCTTGTGCTGATTAGTAGAGACTCAGTTCAATGGTAAGATCAAGTGCATTAATCAGACAATGGCTCTGAATTCAAGATGAAATATTTTTGTATTTGCTTCAAACGCAATCTGCACTAACTACCATACTTAGAAACACCCCAATAGTTCTATAGTTGAAAGGAAACATCTGCATGTGTTAGGGTGGTCTAACTAAAATTTTTGGAATTTTGTTGTGATGCCTACTAGGTTCTTTAATGAAAATATCAAATACTGTATTATTTTGTTCTTAATTTATCAGAGCTCAAAGTGTTTGGATGCTTATCTTTTTCCTCTACATTAACAACCAACAACTTCAAGTTGGATAAGAGGGTCAGAAAATGAGTTTTTGTAATATAAAAAGGCAAGGAGTTTATTTGATATCTTCCAATCCATAGATGCATTATTTTATCAAGAAGCATATCCTTTCCAAAACCTAAACTGCCAGAGAGCACAGCTCACTATAATCACATCTACCCTCAACATGCTTTGAAAATGCATTTTTACACAGATATACCCATCTCCAACTACAAATCCTCAACCATGCAGATAAGAAAATCCCCAGCTAGATATAAATCTATCCTTCATCAAAGAACCTCAACTAGAAATAGAAAACCACTACCATCTTATTTGGCAAATTATATTTTCTTTACAACCTGCAACAAGTTACCTCCACCATCATAAATATCCAACCATTTATCCTAATCATAAAAACCATCTCAGTAGCCTTATCATCATCCTTGACAGAACCCTCTTCATACTCTGAAGCTATTCTAGAAGCATGATGATAGTTGGGTATCCAAAATGAACTGGCAGCTCTGAAACTGGATTTTCACCGCACTGCCACCAGGAAAAAGTACCATAAGCTGTAAAAAGCATAAGACATAAGCCACAGTTGAAATATGCGAAGCATGTGTGATAACAAAGGTTTGACACAAACAGTTCTAGGCTTTTGATTCTTACAAGTAATATTTGTTTATGACGAGGTTACATCTTGTACTCTACTTCTTTCAATGACTTTTGGCTTAAAAAAAAAAAAAAAACACACAAACAGTTGGAATTGACTACAATAAAACCTCCTATCCACTGTCAAAATAACAACTGTCAGAACCCTCTTATGAATTGCAGCTGTGAAGAATTTGTAATACTCAATATTGCTATTTGTAGGAGACTGATAAGGAGATTAGTTTATTTCACTCGCACAAAACATGTCGTATGCTTTGTTGTGATGTGTTGAGTCAATTTCTTGATTGTCTAACTGACACTCACTGTTAGGCAGCATTGAGAGTTCTTAAATATATCAAAAAGTCACCGACTGAAGGATTCTTCTTTTCTGCAAATTCTAACACTTAGTTAAAGCGGGTTAGTAATTAACATTGGGGAACTTGTTTGAATTTGAACACTTAGAAGGTCCAGATTACTACTTTTTCTTTGTATTATTTGTAATACCCTAGAAAAGCAAGAAGGCACTCATGGTCTCCAAATCATCTTAAGATAATCAAGCATTTGTGAGGCTCAGTGGTTTCGCTATCTATTTCATGGCTTAGAGTTGAGCCTAATACATTCTCAGAACACATTTTCTAGAATAGGATAAGATTTTTAGAATGAAATACATTCGAAAACAAGTTTTCTATAACAGAATTTTTAGAACAATTTTTCAGAACATATATAATACCTTCTGGAAAGTGTTTTTCATAATTTATTTTCGGAACAAACTTTCCAGCTCTTTTTCTTCTTGTTCTTCTTCTATGACTGTGATGGTGCAGGGGTGACAGCAGCAATGGTGAGGTGCATTGGCCAGAGCAGATGGGATAATTTAATCATTTCATCCAATTGTAGGGGTGCAAGTTCAAAAATAGGGTGCAAAAAGTAAATCATTTAATCGTGTATACAACTTTTTTATTGTACCCAATACGTCATTGCTCTTCCCACCCCCACTTTTTCCTTATGTCATGCTTGTTAGTATTTTTTCCATATATATTTTATATATCTAATTTGTGTGGTAAAATATTTAAAAAAGATTATTGATGATTTTAATTGATGATTTTAATTGATGATTAATTTATAATCAACATATAAAACAATTTATAAAATTAATGACTTCAATTTCATTTACGAAAGCCTTATATTTTTACTTTTATTGAGACCTAAGTGAACACTAAAAAGAGTATTTTAAAAATGACACGTTTTTTTGAATTTTTAAAATTGAGGAAATTGATTAATTTTTTATTAATAAAGGATTAAATTAAAATAAGTAAATGATAAAACTAAAAAAATAATTAATTATATTATAATCGTTATATTTTAAAGAAATTCTACGAAGATTAATATTTTTAAAATTACTTTTAGAGTAACATAATACCTCCCTTTTTACATATAACAGTGAGTGATATATAATTGTTTGTAAAAACTTGTTTGGAAAATTAGTGCCTTTGTTTGTATTATCCATTATTTTGTGACCAGGTTTTTAGATTATATTATTTCTTGATGATTATGAAAGTTGTTACGTCTATTTTTTATTTTACCTTTTGTGAACCAAAGTATTTCTAACCAAATAACTAATTATTACTGTTTTAAACACTGATGTTCATTGTAGCAGTCAGGTACATTAAATGGTCAAATATAGTGAAAAGAAGTAGCAATATTATGTTCTGATGTTCTGGGTGGGTGGAAAGGGCTTTCATGTGTGACGTAGAAATGTTATAATTGTGGAATAGAACATTGTTAAGGTCAAACCATGTGATTTGAATTCATTAAAAATGTTAGAAGTTGTGATTCTTAAATTTCAATTCATAGGTAACATATTGACACGTTTCTTAATTAGCATGAGTTTGATTCCTTTCTCGATGGTTTTTTTTTTCCTAAGAACAATTGAGATTGATACGAAATAATGAATCAAGTTTCAACGCTAAAGACCCCAAATACGATTGTGTGCAATTTTTAAAATTTACTACATCACGCTGCTATATATATCTTGATTTTTATAAAAGTAGATCATTATATATCTAAGTTTTTTATGTTGTTTAAGATTTTTGCTGGGATTTTGACATATGTGAAACCTTAGAGATTAATATTAGTGTATGATTAGAGAAGAACATAATGAAAAAATAGAAAATAAACTTTAAGAATAAATAAGAAGAAATATGACAAAAAAATAAAGAAGAAGATTTAAAGAAAGATTTACAAGAAAAAAACTTAAAACTTAAAAAAAGAATAAAGAAGCTCTCTAATTTATACAATCCATAGATTATAAATTATTATGTGGTGATTCTCTTAAAATATTTTACCCTTCAAAGTCTCCAAAAGAACATGTAAATAATCATTAGAGGTAAAAAAAAGATATCCGAAGAGTTTCAAGTGTAATGATTGGTTGTTTAAATGTTTCTTAAATAACTTTGTGTTCCATTCAGGATAGTAATCATGATTTTAGAAGTTAACTAAAATATTAATTTAGAAAATTATCCATGTGTTTTTCTTAATCTCAATAAATTATACGTACTAATCTTATTTAGGAGTTAACTAAAGAGTTAATGGTTAGATTTTGAAAGTTACATGTAAATCAAACTTCACCACTATACTTAATTAACTAACTTTTTTTTATATAAGACGTTTGCCTTCCAAGGTAAAAGTACATCCAAAATACTAAAAATTGAATTTGATGATACATCACTCATTTAATTCATAAAACTTTGAAAACCCAAAACATCTAGAGGAACCTCAAGAAGAATAGATATAAAGTCTATAGAACATATAAAACAACATATTCAAAAATAATTATGATTGTGTACTATCTAATAGAAAAGGATGAGAATTGGTTCTAGAAAATCACAAAAAATCAAAGAAAATAAAAGGGAAAATGTTTAGAAAACTAATCTTTTGAAAATTGTCACTGCACAAAAAAAACTTAGGTCAAACATCTTATTAAGACAGAAAACTTGGAGAGCTAAATAAGAATCAAAATATCATAACATGAAAATGATAGAAACAATTGAACGATTTGTGATAGATTATTCAATTATGGAATGATGGTCCCTTCAGGATGTTAAAATTGATTTTCTTTTGTATCCCTATTTTGGTAACAATTATCACGGTGGACCTTAAGGTTCATATTATTCTGTTCCAACGATTCTTTAAATTTTAAAATTTATATTTTCTAATTGTAAACATAAATAAAAAAGATAAAATAAAAATAAAAGATGCAAGTTTCTAAACTTTTACGATTATAAATTTTATTACTCGTCAACATGTGTGTTAGATTGTGCCATCTGTCATGTTAATATGTTTGTGACATAGCATATTACTAAGTTGTAAAAAGCAAATATAAAACAAATGAAAGACTAAAATTGTAGATCATACTATAAAAACCCAAATATATTTTTAACTCTATATTTTAAGATTTATAAGAGAATCACGAAAGTATCATGACACACACTTAATGTCCGATTCCGTGTCAAAAACGAGAAGTTTTTATGTATCTAGAAGTTGAATTATCCAACTTTCTAAGCACAAAGTTAACTTTTCTTACCAATTTCATGTTTTTTCAACATACAGGTCAAAATTTCAAGGTTTTGATTATTCTAGTTGCAAATGTTCCTGGAAGGAAGAATTACAAAATAATACACTTGAAATTTCAACTCTATTTCTGGCATTTATTTTCTTTAAATTAAATTAAAATTTATTTTTTCTTGTGTCGTTGTTGCTAAGATAAGCTGTAAGATAAATACCACGATCAAGAATCAAAATATTTATTCACTAATCATTGATTGTGTTAACAAGTTATAATTTAATTTTTAAATGACAATTTTAATTTAGTTTATAAATATGTAAAAGAATGACAATTTTATTTCGTAAACTTTATTATTTAATATGAAATTGGTCATAAAAATATAATTTAATATTAGACTACTTCTTAATTTTTTTATTGAATCATAATAATAATATAGTCCGATAAAATTCAGTTCTAGAACTGTTAGACATGTTACATGTTGAGATCATAAATAATTTTTATGTTTTTTTAATTTTATTTTACTCACTTTTAAATAAAAACACTTCTAAATCTTTTAAAATTAGTGATTTCAGTCCAACATTAAATTAGGACATTAACTGTTCTATAAATGTTGGATTTTATCACACATCCTAGAATTGTACTAAGATTACTTATTCATTTTAGATTTCTTATAATTATTCTAATATTTACTTTTACACATTTACACATCATCTTTATTTGGTGTATGAACAAATGAAACGTATAGGAATATCCTATTTTTTACGGGCAGATTGGAACTTTCCTTGAGACTTGGAAATAATTTTTCTGCCTGTTGTGTTTCTCAGCTAACGATTTTTTTATTTATTATTATTATTATTTTTTTTAGAACAGCAACTTATTACAATTGTTATTTCTTTTAATATGAATAATATATATATTATATCAATATTTGTTTTTCTGTAGCTATAATTTTATACTATTAAAATTTATTTTTTATAAGTTGTAAAACATAGGAATTGCATCATTAAGGGCGGTAATTAACCGCGGAAAGGTCAAAGACAAAGTTTTTATACAATTTTTCTTTCTTTCTTTCTGGTTTTTCTTGGTATAAACAAGAACAAAAACTGAAGCCTATTATTCTATTTTTAACGTTGGACTCTTCAAGCGCCGCCTGTTTTTTTCACATGCAAAGTATAAATAACGACAAGTTTGTGAGGAAGAGAAACCCAACTACTCCTTCATTTCTGTTGCATGCTCTTGCACTTAGTTGCAGACGGAAAGAGTAGTGCGTTGGTTGGTTCGCTATATAAGCTTTTCCCACCTTCAAGAAGAAGAAGAAGAGCAAACTAAAACATGGACGTAGATATTTACAGAGCTGGTAACAGTTTACGTGCCAGAAGTTCAACAGTTTGGAGGAACAGCGGTGTGGAGGCATTTTCAAGGTCTACTCGCGAAGAGGATGACGAAGAAGCTCTGAAATGGGCTGCTCTTGAGAAGCTCCCCACCTACAACCGTCTCAGGAAAGGCTTGCTCACAGCATCCCATGGAGGTGCCAACGAAATCGATGTTGCTGATCTTGGCTTCCAACAGAAACAAAAGCTTCTCGAGAGATTGGTCAAAGTGGCCGAAGAGGACAACGAGAGGTTCTTGTTGAAGCTCAGGGAGCGTATTGACAGGTATATTTAATATTACCTCCTCTTCACAACCTCTTCTAACTGGTAGAGTTTTCGAGTCTCATGTTTTTCAGTTTTCTTTGTTGTTTCATATAGAGTTGGGCTTGATATTCCAACCATTGAAGTTCGATATGAGCACTTGCATATTGACGCAGAGGCCTTTGTGGGGAGTAGAGCTTTGCCTTCTTTCATCAACTCTGTTACTAATGTCATAGAGGTAGAGAAGGCTTGATTCTACTTTATATAAGCTTAGTTTCTTTTGTTTTATTTTGTTTTTGCAATTAGTAATTTAGTATCATCACGGTTCTTGGTCTTGCAGGGACTTTTTAACATGCTTCATATCATACCAAGCAAAAAGAAACACGTTACCATTCTTAAAGATGTGAGCGGGATTATTAAACCTCGCAGGATGACACTGCTTTTGGGTCCTCCAAGTTCAGGAAAGACCACACTCCTCTTGGCCTTGTCAGGAAAGCTTGATAAAAGTCTCAAGGTTAAACCATTTATTTTCAATATATACGGTAACATTTTGTCTTTAGAAATAAATGGAGAAAGAAAACCTAATATCGATACCGATGTGTTGTTCAGGTATCTGGAAAAGTGACTTACAACGGGCATGAACTGAAGGAGTTTGTACCCCAGAGAACTGCTGCTTACATCGGCCAGCATGATGTTCATATTGGAGAAATGACTGTGAGGGAAACCTTGGCTTTCTCAGCGAGGTGCCAAGGGGTTGGATCACGTTATGGTTAGTCCCACTTTACCACCCCTCTCTAACCTTTTCAAAATCTACTTTAACATGTATGCAGCCTAACTGATCTTCGTTTAATTTTTTGAATCCACAGACATGCTATCTGAGTTGTCTAGAAGAGAGAAAGCAGCAAATATCAAGCCTGACCCAGATCTTGATGTCTACATGAAGGTCACCAGAAGAAGCTCTTATTAATCTTTTTTCATGAAAAAAAGAAAACCAAAACAAAAATATATATAACATCTTTGCATTGCATCTGATTATCTTTTGATATAACAGGCAACTGCAACTGCAGGCCAGGAATCAAGCATAGTGACAGATTATACAATGAAGGTAATCCTTAAACAAGGTTCAATTCAATTATGTGATGACATGTGCTAGAGTTTGCTGTGATGGCCAAGGTATTGAACTGGTTGACTGTGTAACTTTGCAGATTCTGGGGTTGGATATATGTGCTGATACTATGGTGGGTGATGAAATGTTGCGTGGGATCTCTGGAGGACAAAGGAAGCGTGTGACTACAGGAGAGATGTTGGTTGGACCAGCAAATGCTTTATTCATGGATGAAATCTCCACTGGGTTGGACAGTTCCACCACATTTCAGATTGTGAGCTCTCTCAGGCAATATGTCCACATTCTCAATGGAACTGCTGTCATATCTTTGCTCCAGCCAGCACCCGAGACTTACGACCTTTTCGACGACATTATCCTAATCTCCGACGGCCAAGTTGTTTACCATGGCCCTCGTGAATATGTTCTGGACTTCTTTGAATCCATGGGTTTCAGATGCCCCGAGAGGAAAGGTGTTGCTGACTTCCTTCAAGAAGTGACTTCCAAAAAAGATCAAGCACAGTACTGGGTGCGCAGAGATCAACCATACAGATTTGTGACAGTTACTCAATTTTCAGAAGCATTTCAATCATTCCATATTGGCAGGAAAATTGGGGAGGAGCTTGCAGTTCCATTTGACAGGAGTAAGAACCACCCTGCTGCATTGACCACTAAGCGGTATGGTATCAACAAGAAGGAGCTGTTAAAGGCTAACTTCTCAAGGGAGTATCTGCTAATGAAAAGGAATTCATTTGTTTACATCTTCAAACTATGTCAGGTTGGTTCTGTTCTAGACTTCAACCTTGTTTTATATCAAGAAAAACTGTACACCATAGTTCATTTATGATGATCCTTTCTACTTACCATTTTGCTCTTGATGTTTTTCAGCTTACCATTATGGCATTAATTGCATTGACACTGTTTTTCCGAACGGAGATGCCCCGTGATGATATAGATGATGCGGGTGTTTATGCTGGCGCTATATTTTTCACATTAGTAACGGTTATGTTTAATGGATTGGCCGAGATTTCTATGACCATTGCTAAGCTTCCTGTTTTCTACAAGCAACGGAATCTTCTATTTTATCCCTCCTGGGCATATGCTATTCCTTCGTGGATTCTCAAGATTCCCATTACAATAGTGGAGGTTGGTCTTTGGGTTGTCCTGACCTACTACGTTATTGGATTTGATCCAAATGTTGGGAGGTACAGAAACTTCTTTCATCAGTTTGGAGCAAGTGAATATTGCTGCTTCTAGTAGTTTGCAGGTTGCTTACAATGTGAGTTCTTGAATTTTGTGCAGGTTCTTCAAGCAGTACCTCGTGCTATTTCTTATTAGTCAGATGGCTTCTGGATTATTCCGAGCTATTGCAGCACTTGGTAGAAACATGATTGTAGCCAACACATTTGGATCCTTTGCACTTGTCACGCTTCTTACATTGGGAGGTTTCATTCTGTCAAAAAGTAAGTTCATCACAAAAACACTTGACTGAAAAATTGATGCATTTCTATCCTAATAGGAAAACCTAAGCTATTGCTTCTGCTTTTCATCTTCAATGAAACAGGGGATATCAAAAGCTGGTGGATTTGGGGCTTCTGGATTTCACCTTTAATGTATGGGCAGAATGCTTTGTTGGTCAATGAATTTCTCGGAAACAATTGGCACAACGTAATTTCTTGAACTAACAGCTCTACAATGTGTATACTTTTGTTAATAAAGGAGCGATTCTAAGTTCTTTTCTCTCTAATTACAGGCTAGCTACAGTTTAGGACTTGAATATCTGGACTCTCGTGCATTCTTCACAGATTCATATTGGTATTGGATAGGCTTTGGGGCACTGATTGGATTTGTGCTCATTTTGAACGGGTTGTTTGGTTTAGCTCTCGAATTCCTTGACCGTGAGTACTTTTCATATCATTTGTACCTCTAAGATTCTTTTGGAAATGAAAGGTTTTATTAAAAAGAATGCAACTGAATTTTCAGCATTTGATAAACCACAAGCAACGATAACTGAAGAAAAACCAGAAGCAAATACACCTAATGAAGGAACCGTAGCAGAAGTTGAATTAACAGGCAGAGGTGAGCTATGTTTCTTATTTACATGGATACTCATTGGTAATCATAGTGGTTGATTAACAGGAATTCGTATTATACCTCAAGTCGCTGAATAATTATATTTCAAATGTCTTGCAGAAAGTTTAGGAACAGGTGGTTCTGTTGTGGACTCCGGCCATGGAAAGAATAAAGGAATGGTTCTTCCTTTTGAACCACATTCTATCACCTTTGATGAAATCGTATACTCTGTTGACATGCCACAGGTAAATCACAGTCCATGTTATAAATTTAGCATTTGGGTTTATAGCAGAGACTCCATTTTAACACTTCTTCAGCCAGAAAAAAAAAATGGATTTCTAACTCCCTTGATTTCCACTTGCAGGAAATGAAGGCACAAGGTGTACAAGAGGACAAACTGGTGCTTCTGAAGGGTGTTAGTGGTGCATTCAGACCTGGTGTTCTCACAGCTTTGATGGGCGTAAGTGGTGCCGGTAAGACTACGTTGATGGATGTTCTGGCTGGTAGGAAAACCGGAGGATATATTGAAGGAAGCATCAAAATTTCTGGGTACCCTAAGAAGCAAGAAACATTTGCTCGTATCTCTGGATACTGTGAGCAAAATGATATCCATTCACCTCAAGTCACAGTTTACGAATCCTTGGTCTACTCAGCATGGCTACGTTTACCTTCGAGTGTTGATTCAAAAACCAGAAAGGTTAGTTAGTAACGACTGAGAAAAAGTAAAAACTTTTTAAGTTAGTTATTGAGATAGCTGGCTTTCTGTTCTTAGAGGCTGATTGTTCGAACTTTTTGGATTTGACAAATGGTTGCAGATGTTCATTGAGGAAGTCATGGAATTGGTGGAGCTGAACCCATTAAGGAACTCGCTTGTTGGATTGCCCGGTGTGAGTGGGCTCTCTACTGAGCAGCGGAAGAGGCTGACTATTGCGGTTGAATTGGTGGCTAACCCGTCCATAATTTTCATGGATGAGCCTACTTCTGGGCTAGATGCAAGAGCTGCTGCTATTGTTATGAGAACAGTCAGAAACACTGTGGACACTGGAAGAACTGTTGTGTGCACCATCCATCAGCCCAGCATTGACATATTTGAAGCATTTGATGAGGTCAGTGCCCAAAATCACAAATGAAGACGTCTCTTGTTACTTACTTGCTTTTGAATCTAACATGATGTGTTTTTGTGTGATTCCAGCTTTTCCTAATGAAGCGTGGAGGACAGGAAATATATGTCGGACCACTGGGTCGTCATTCTAGTCATTTGATCAAGTATTTTGAGGTAAGATCATAGTTTAATTATCAAGTGAACGACCATCATTCTTCACAATAAATACTAAATTTTTGCAATAATTTCCACTGTGCAGAGCATTGACGGGGTGAGCAAAATCAAAGACGGATATAACCCGGCTACTTGGATGTTGGAAGTTACAACCACAGCTCAAGAGCTTAATTTGGGTGTTGATTTCACCGATTTATACAAGAACTCTGATCTATATAGGTAGGGCAAAGCAAGTGGATAGGAATTTACTAATACTAAGTCTTGTTTGTTTTCTTGATTTTCATAATGCTTAAGTGAGGTGTTCATGGCTTTTCAGGAGAAACAAGCAGCTTATACAGGAATTGGGTCAGCCTGCTCCCGGTTCAAAGGATCTTCATTTCCCTACTCAATACTCTCAGTCCTTCTTGGTCCAATGCCAAGCTTGCTTGTGGAAACAACGTTGGTCTTATTGGCGTAATCCACCATACACTTCTGTGAGGTTTTTCTTCACTACTTTCATAGCCCTGATGTTTGGAACAATGTTCTGGGACCTCGGAGGCAAACGGTAAGAAAAGTATTATTGAAATTGAAAGTAAATTGTATATTTTGTCACATCTTCGAAATTCACTAGAGTTCTGATTCCTTGGGTGATTTTACAGTTCGACCAGAGGAGAACTGATGAATGCTATAGGTTCAATGTATACTGCTGTTCTCTTCCTTGGAGTACAAAATTCTTCCTCAGTACAGCCTGTGGTTGCAGTTGAAAGGAGTGTCTTTTACAGAGAAAAAGCTGCTGGAATGTATTCTGCCTTACCCTATGCATTTTCACAGGTAACTAACATCATTATTTATTTTACAAACATGACTACTACTTTAGTTTGCAAATATTGATTATGTTAACAAACAAACTGGGTATTTATTGTGACAGATTCTGGTGGAGCTACCCTATATCTTTTTCCAAGCGGTGACATACGGTGTAATAGTTTATGCCATGATCGGATTTGAATGGACTGCAGAGAAATTCTTTTGGTATCTATTTTTCATGTACTTCACACTGTTGTACTTCACCTTCTATGGCATGATGGCTGTAGGAGTGACACCAAACCAAAACGTTGCTTCCATCGTGGCTGCTGCATTTTATGCAGTTTGGAATCTCTTCTCAGGATTTGTTGTTGCAAGACCTGTGAGTTTTTTGTTGTCACCTGCCTTTGAAGAAATAAATAGATTGAGAAATGCATGCATATAGAGTCTAATAATAATATTGTTGTTTTGTATTTTGAACAGAGCATCCCAGTGTGGTGGAGATGGTACTATTGGGCATGTCCAGTTGCTTGGACCTTATATGGATTGGTTGGATCTCAGTTTGGAGATATAATGGAACAAATGACGTCTGAAGAAGGCATGACTGTGAAAGCTTTCATAGAAGACAGTTATGGTATCGAGCATGACTTCATTGGAGTTGCTGCTGTTGTGGTTGCTGGCATTGCAGTTCTCTTTGCATTTATTTTTGCTGTTGCAATCAAGACCTTTAACTTCCAAAAGAGATAGATAGATTGGACTCCTTTCGCAACCTGAACCATTCTTTATATTTTCATCTTACCTTTATACTTTATGATACTTGTATTGTATCTATCATAAATGCAGCAATTTTCAATTTGTAAGGTTTAATGCAGGCACAAATGTAAGAACAAAAGTAAGATAATACTTGTTTTATCCATTTAATATTATGTAATTTTTGACTGCAACCTGTAATAATAATAACTTGTGAGTTCTGAATTTCTATCTCATTTCTTAAAAGTTGATATTCTTTCATTTAATACTAAACTGGAAGTTGGGGTTATCTGATAAACAATCTTTGGTAAAATTTCTCTGGTGTTTTCTTGATCCCCCTCCCAACTCTCTGCACTTAGATCTGCAATTTAGTATATCACATAGAGAACATGAGATCCCATCCAAATTCTTCCTATAGCTCCGTGATTTCGTCCTAGACCTCCATAAAATTTTGAATTTCAAAAACACCCTTATTAAAATGACAAAAAAGATATGTATTTTCTCTGAGCATAGGATAATTTGTAGATCGAATGTTATTCTATCCGATTTACATTTTAAAAAAATTTGCACACTGCCAGTGGGTGGACATCATCCAGGTTTGCAAACTGATGCTATAATGATATTGTATGTGACTGAGATTTTAGAATTTGACAAGAAGAATGCAACAACTCTTCATTTGCCTTAATAAAATTAATTTATTGCAAATGCAAGACTATTCATTTGCCTTAATTAAATTAATTTAATGCAAGATTTGTTATTTACCTTAATTAAATTAATTTAATTTTATTTTAATTAAATTTTAAATAAAACTGATTAAGAGTGAGGAGTGAGCATGCAGACAAAGTAAAATACTCTTCATTTGGAATGAACACAGAGTAGTATAAACTCTTCATTAGAAATGTTATTGGAAAATAAGGAAAGGATTTGAAATGAGTACAAAGTAGTATAGACTCTTCATTTGAAATATTATTGAAAAATGAGGAGAGGAGTAAATAAGGAGACTCTTCATTTTTTTTTAATTACATTAATTTTAATTGGGTGATGGTATCCACCTTATATTAATTTTGAATAAAATTAGATTTGGACATTAACTTAGATAAGAAGGTAAACAGTTTGATACAGTTAATATCTAATAAAAAATTCTAAATAGAATGTAAACCGGATGGAGTGTTATCTGATTTATATTTTTAGATGACACCTCATCCAGTTTATATAATTTTTCAAAACATAAATGGAATCCGATTTACATTTCTAATTAGAATGTAAACTGAACGACTCTCTATCCTGTTTATATAATAATTTTTCACAGTAAAAAGTGTAAAGGATATGGTTAGATTTTGTAATACTAGAGTAAGGGGTATAATAGACTTTTCAAGTCTAGTACGAAGGTACAAGACAAGATCATGGAGGTGCAAGAAGTATTCGTCTATTCAGTGGTGGACTCATCTTCGGCCCAAACAAAAAGAACCCATCCAAATTATAGCCCAAGTTTAGACTTCGAAATCTCAAAAAATAAAAATAAAAACACATTTAGTGATTTTATGAAAAATGGTTGATGTTGCATTTAGTGATTGAGATGCATGAAGAAAGTGGCTTGGACAATCGGCAAAATTTAAGCACTTTGTCTACCATTTTGCCATATTTGGTGAGAAGGAATAGGTAGAGCACGTTGGGCTGTTTTTTGGTCTCTAATCCCTTTTTAGGTTTTAGCTGTGTCCTTGGTCTGGAATTCATCTTCAATCACTAAACCAATTATGTTTGGTACTAGTAATCATTTAGGTTTCCAAATTATACATTTTCATGTATGATACAGAAACCTTTGTTTAATCCAAAGTATAGAAACTAAAATCAAAATTCACTCATTTTACAAACTAAAATTCAGTAAACTAGAATTAGATTTTTATAATACTTTAAAACATTCATCCATTCCTCCATCACAGATTCAAGAAATTTGTAAATTTAGTGATTCAAGAAATCGTCATTTTTTTTTATTAATAGACAGTTTTATATCAATATTACTTTTTAAATATAAGTTTTTTTCATAACATCGTACAAAATTTAATAACATTTTTTATAAAGCGTCTATTGTATTAATTAATTTCCTTTTGTAACATAAAAACTATTTTTTTATAGTTTGTCAAACCTGATTTTCTATATACCCCTTTTTTCTCATTTTTAGTATAGATATTCTTACAAAACATTAACTGATTACCCTTTTGTAGTGTAAAACTTACATAATATGACTTCAAACTATGAAGTTTTCTTGCAAAAAAAATATAAAAATTGTATGTTTTTTTCTGAAAAAAAAATATGTGATGATAGTTCCTTTAATTCGTAGAAATATTTATAGATTTGTTTTCCTATTCTTGTATTTTTTTTTGTATTAAAAATATCATTATTACATTTTCTTCACAAAATAATTTACAAATAAGTTTTTTAATTTTTTTTATCAAGGGAAGAAAGTATAAAATTTAATCGAGCAGGGAAATTTAAGTGTTATTAATAAAAAAAAATTAATCGTAATACAATTTTAAGAACAATTAATACTTAAGCACTTTGACCCCTCCAACTTTTTTTTAAACTCCGCAGTTATATATACGTTGCTTCTTATTCCCAAAGCAAAATATAGGTAAATAGTATATTTCTTGAAATTAATATTATTTTCTATAATAACTACTTATCATCCTTTTCATCTTTTACTTTTAATTTTATTTTTTTAAATTTTATGTTTTACGAAACTCTTGTTATCAAACAAGCATGTTTATGAAAAATGTACATATTTCCATATATAATAATCCTAGATCGCAATTATTGAAAACAATTTTAAACTTCAAAATAAACGCCCCTATGATCAAATATAATGAACCATAAGGTTGAAATCTGATTCAATTTCTTTTGGATGAAGCAACTGAGATTTCAGAGTTGGATTTTTATTATATCTTGTTCTTATGATATTTAATTTGCATGTCTATTATTATAAGGTAGAGACAGAGCATGTCACGTCTTCTTAGCAAGAGAAAAAATAAAAACAGATTCATATCTCCAATAATAATCTTTCGTAAGTTCGTAAGATCCATTGTTTCTTCCCTAACATGTAACAATTGAAACTGTTACCTAGCTACGTACAATTACAAATGCATCAGATATGAAAACCAGAAAAGATTAAAGCAGTGACAAAGACCTTTGCTTCCATTTAGGAGCCAACCCCTCTGCTACACTTATGCTTTTTTTGGAAGTTTGAAATCAGATATAGCCCCGCAGAGGTTGAGCTTTCTTGATTAATAGAGGTACCTCTCAATCACATTGATTAGCTTAAGATAATAATAAAGTAATAATAATAATAATAATACTTGATTACGATGATAGATAAGAAAGGTACACTAGTCATTCACAATTTGAAAAGACCATAACTTTAATGTAATTAAATAGTATATTTTGGAACTGTAGGGTATCTGTATCTATCTGATATTCATAATATAATAATAGTTTTGCTTCGAATTCTCGTGTGGTGGGATCAGAGAAAAGCTTGTAGCAGATCATTGATGCTCCTCTCAAGGTCAATTTGGCCTTTAATCACATGATTTAACTGAAAAGTTTGATGAGGAAGGAACATTGGTCTTATTCAATTGTGTAAGTAAAACATCTCATTCAAAAAATCGCAACTCAAATCTAGCTTGAATGTGAGCTATATGGTTGATGTGACTGAGATTGATTCGGATATACATAACTTGATTCTGATATTTGACAGAAACACTCGAACAAAATCCTGATTTGGGTTCATTGGAAGGAGCCGCATATGTATATTATATAGTCCTGTGATATAAAATTTATAATTGGCATTGCATAATGCAGCTTAAGGTAGCAACAAAAGCAGTCAGATCAGCTATAATTGTGATTTTCTAAACATTGCGCCCATATTGAAACACAACAACAAAACTTCACCACAAAAGGGGTTCCTCTTCTCTTCACAGACTCACCAATTATTTGTTCAAAGTTGGGATTTAGCTGTCTTTCTCTCTGAGGCACTTCAATCATTCCTCATGATGGAGTCCTTTGGATAAAGCTATACTATGACTAAATCATGCACCTTGCGTCACAAACTCATAATCATACCACAGTTACAAACGCCACAAAACTTCAACCTCTCACTGATCTAGATGAAACCACGTGTGTCAACTATGTCAATTATGCACTATGGCCAATCTAGTTCAATACCTAACACTTAGAAAATTAAGAAATTCAGCTTTTGGCTTCTTATTTAGCACCTTCCAAAGGACATATCCGAGATACACATAATTTTATATATCAATGTAGTTTTCAAGCATTCCTCTTCATATCATGTTGTGTCTTTAAGTCTTTTGTTTTTTAGTACTGTTAGTGTGTCGTGTTGTGTCTTAACTTCAATTTGAGAATAACAAACAGTATTTCCAATGCAGCATTAGTAATGCAGCAGTACAACTCACACAGCTAGCAGAGTAGTGAAGGCTGATTAAATTGAAATTAAGTTAACAACATAACAAACTAATCTTGTTTTATTCTATTAACCAAAATCGATTACGTGCATGGATCAAAAGACTCATTTTTCCACACCATTAAATAAGATAGTAATAACACAAAAATCTTGAACAGACAAGAAGTTTCTATATACCATTACATATCTTGGTGTGCCAATTAATCAATTGTGCACCGTTTCTTTCTTATCGACAAGAGATTGGTGTGGTGGCAATCTGATCTGCATATTAAGCTGCATCGTGTCACTGTCATTTGGAAGTATTCATTAATCATTTCATGGAGTAGTTCACATCTGTACATTCATTCATTATCCCGGAATGAGAACAATTCATTATCATAACAGTATGTTGAAAAATTTCAGAACCTGATAGTTTTACTGCGGTTTCACCTGATCCTGCTCCATCATAACAAAGTACACATATCTGGAAACAGAAACAGAATACCTTTCCTTCAATAATGATTCATGCAACCGGTTACTTCAGAGCATTTTTGCTCAGGAGATAAAAGGAGGAAGATACATAACAGCAGTTTTTAGTAGTAACTATTACTATTAATTAGAAAATTAGTGGTTAAGAAGAAATTAATACAAAGAAAAGATAGTACATTATGGTAGGATTCTTATGACATTAATATCCCATCCCATGACTTTGGGAAAAAACTCAATTTCTCAATTATTGTCCCTCAGTATAATACTTTAGAAAAGTTAACATAAAATGAATTTAAAGATATTCTGTGTCAACAAAATTATTTATTTTTTTATTTAATTTGAATTTTAAAATTGATTAATTGTACCTTAGTAAATAAAATGCGATATTTTAACAGTTTAAAGTCAACAATTACATAAGAGTTATGTCGTCGTGCACCTTCTATGGAGACTCGATTACATAAATGGAAAAAAAAAATGAAATTTGGGATATGAAAAAGTGGGAATTCATACATAGACAAACTATCCTTGACACTTACAGAAATTAAATATTGATAAAGGTAACGTTTATTACAAATTTTAAATTTAAGTTTATATATATATATTGATATCAGTAAAAAAAAAAAGAGTAATTTTTATAAACTTTTAATTTATATGTATAAACTAATTTGAATTTGTAAATATTTTTATCTTGTATTTTAAAAATGTTTATAGAAAACTTTATTCCTGTAAAAAATGTGTAGCTCTTCGGCAAAAGTTTCCTTTGCAATGAAGGTTTATGGAATAGTAAAAAGGTGCATGTAAGAGTAGGATAATACATTGGCCTCCATGGTGATGAATTCTGTTTGATCCCCATTGGTTTCTAGCGAAGTGTCCTGAATACCCAAAGTTTCACCACTCACAAACACACACATGCATTTCCGTGTTGTTATTTGAATAGGACAAGTGCCTCGTCGATCGGTTTATTCAATGAGGAAAATCATTAGAGAGAAAGAAACTCTAAGAAATGTGCATATACGTGGTTGAAGACCCCAACAACACAGGCGTAGGACAAAACACATGCATATGCAAATAGAACAACGACTAAAAGAGAAGCTAAATAGAAGGGAAACATGACAAAGCAATGAGATGAAAAGTGGTAAAAATAGGCACTTCCCCATGATATGTAAGCTTGAACTTTATTGCTATGGTTTGGAGTATAAGGCACCAGCACGTGGTTGCAGAGAGACAGCAACAACATTATGGTGTGTTCCTTCAGACAATGATTTCATAAACCAAATGATTGAGATTTATTCGCGCGAGTTGTTTCGTATTATGTTGGGGTAAAAAGTGTATGAAGCTAGCTGGTAAGTGTTTGTTTGTTTTTGTTAATGTACCACTTCCATCATCACTTATCTATATGGATTCTTATTTTGTCACCTAAAGTGTGAGAACTTGTATTTTACAAAAGCCATTGTCCGGAGTAAAGGATATGTGTCCCTAAGTTATAGACTCTCTTACCATTATTGGAGAATCACAGCTTATACCTTAAACAAATTTTTAGTTAATCATTCTCACTAATTTTTGTATTTTCCTTCATAAGTATAACAAATCTTCGGAACCCACTCAATGAATGAAGATGTTCTTTCATATGTTTTATTTTATCAAAAATCTTCATTTAGAAATATCATATTTCCATAATCAAGTACATGTGTTCTTAAAAAAAAAACAAAAAATAAAACTAATATGTTTCCCAACCAAACATATTTTTTAAGGATAGGGCACATGGATCAATGGGAATTAAGATATTCGCGAGGAAGGAAATTCTTTAGAAGATAAAAATACGATAATGGCCGTCATCATCTGAAAACCTATTTTTGTTGCCTCCCCACTTTGTGGTTCATCCATTTCCCTCAGCTACCATTATCTTGCCCGTGAAAGAAAACTTTGGAACTACTGTAAAGACCAAAAAATATTGATTAGCTCTATTTTATCTTCGAGATTTTCTCCTTGACAACTACCTTTTTTTAAGAGTATTTTACTTTCATATAGTTGAAGACGTTTTTTTTTTTCATATAATTAATTTTGTATGCTCCATGTTAAGAATTATGATAAGTTTAGTAAATTCATTAATAGTGAAATGAATTTTTAAGTGAAAGTATCTAATCAAAGAAACTTGCAAAATACGTCATAGAACGTTATGGTAATATATATATATATTCATAAATTTGTTATGTTATCCTCTCAAATTATATTCTTAATTTAAACTTTACTATGCAACCTGCGTCTGCTTATCCTATTATCCTATTATCCTATCTTGTGAAGATAAGGAAATGAGAAAACAAAATAGTTTCTATGGTTATGACACCGATAGGTAAAGGTAGTAGATTCTAGTTTCGAGGTTAAAAATTAGATATGTAAATCATATATAATACATAAGATATGTTTTTGTAAGATAGTTGTGTGGCTTCCTGATTTAACGAACTTCGAGATATTATTTTGTGTAAGAGTTAAAGTAGCCGTCCGTGTTTTTGATTAATTTCATTCTTTTTGAAACCACCTTTTGTCTCGTGATCTATTATGAAACAATTACGTTAAATAAATTAATTAAAATTTTAAATTTTGTAAAAATATTATATAACTTTTATGTATTTTTTTAAATCGTTATTCATTACTTTTACCTAATATTAGGTAATTTAAAGTTCATTAATTTAAAGATGTATTTTATGTATTAATGAAGTATTAATTAAAATTATTATAAACAAATTAATACATCTTTAGTAAAACAAATTTATTTCTTGAAAGGCTATATAAAGTAGAAGAGATCCTTTTCTTTTAACATATTCTTGGCCGAATTGTTGATGTTTTTTATGTATAGGAATTGAACAGGTGTTAGAGTTTATAACATCTCATGAAACATCAGACTCAATCAATTAATTTCAATTTCCTTATTGAATTATTGATGTTTCATCATTACATTTTATATAAATAAAAAAAATTCTCTATCTATTAAATTGACATCTTTTAAATGAAATTTGAAACAACATTCCCAATATAGTGAGATTAAATCTCCTAACAACTATTTTTATACTAAAATTTGAAGTTAGCATTTTGTTTAAAACTTGAACTTTTATTCACCGCTGCTTTTAAATTTAAAAATTTATTTTAATTATATATTTTTTTATTAATAAACATCAATTTAATTAGATGGGTGAATATTATTTATCAATTATTAGAGAGAGAGAGGGTGGGGGGAGTGTATTTTAAGAAAACAGTAGTATCAACATCCATGGGGAAACAGCTTTTAAAATATAATGTATTCAGAAATAGTTATGAAGAATATTTTAAACATATTAAATGCATTTGCAATATTTTAAAACTGCAATTATTCTCAGAATAAAAAATAGTGTATGATGAAACACTTTCATTCATCTCTGTCAGTAGAAAATTGGAACTGCAAGTGTGCAAAGTGTGCAAGTGTCAGTCTGATGCATTGGATGAGTGAGCAAAAACAACTTGAGCAGGCAGAATCTATTCTCTAGTGATTTTGTAAGGTTCTCATAAATGCATGACTCTCACTTTGTACATATACGGCTTCAAATAAACCCATCTTCAAAGGAATAAAAGAAAAACGTAATATAATAATAAGTGAGACTTAAAAAGAAAGGTTTGGACGGCTATGCTTATGTATAAAATGATTTCATCCAAATTTGAGACATTCAAGATTGGGTAATGATTCTTCAATATTTTAATATCTTTCTGTTGTTGGACCAATCTCCTTGCCATAAAGGGTTAAGTTAAAGGTATCATAAATGTTTACACACCCTAAAAATAATATGAACATTATAAATACAGATATGATGAAGTTGGAAAGGAAAATGTTTTCTGGTGCCCTGTGAATGATGAAATTTGAGAAATTAGTAATGTCCCTTTCAATACAAAGACAAATGAAACACAATGAGACTATCTTATCCTTTTGAATGGCTCTCCCTATATTCTCTCTCCCCTTTAGAGCCAAACAAAGATATCTACACCCTCTTCAACTTATTTATTGCTGCCACCCCCACCACATCTAATTCACATTAACCACCAATTTTCCAGTTATGCAACAAAAAAAAGGTGTTTCATTTCCCTGGCCTTTCATGTTTGGTACAAAATAGACCATGCAAGAGGGAAGGATCCAAAAGGTTCAAACCAAATCTAGCCCACTTGCTCACTCTTTCACTGAGTTTCGTTTGCACAAACCCGAACTTTTGAGAGTGCCTTGTTGAAATGCTTTGCTTTGGTGCCAAGGTACTCATTCCAAGTCACTGACTTATAAAGACGAGGCTGATTTGGACCCACCAACTTCTCATGTGGACAAATCTCCACATTGGGTGGAGGGCCACACAAGTAAGCAACCGAAAGCCTTTGCTGGATCCGGTTCACCATGACCCGGTGGAGCACACTCGGGTACAACCCGTTTGACAAAATGTGGAGGAGGTCGCCCACATTGATCACAAGCCCTCCTGGGAGTGGCGGCACCGTCACCCACCCGTTGCCTTTCCGGTGAACTTGCAATCCGCTTATGTTGTTTTGGTAAAGAATTGTGAGAAGGGTGGAGTCCGTGTGGGCGGCCAGACCCATGGCCCGATCCGGATCCGGACAAGTCGGGTAGGAGTTCAACTGCAAGGCAGCACAAGTCTTTTTGAATTGACCTTTTGCACCAGCCCATTTTAGGTCTTCCTTTGTAACACCCAGAGATTCCAACATGAGCCACATCAGCTTTTCCGCAAGCTTTTTCATCGTTTCATCATATTGCATGACAATGTCACTGAAAATATAGAAGACAAAAACAAAAATCAAAACTTTATGAATGTAAGGAAAAATCATGCCCCAGTTGACTATCAGCCAAGAGTTTTCCGACATATCAAGAATCATATGTAAATTGTTTCAATGTTGGTGCATTAGATTCTTATCACTCTACTAATCTATACAAGCCGGGTCCACACCCCCTCATTATGATATTTTGTGATTATTTGCATTAGGATAAGAAGATGAGTGATTATAATTAGCCCACTGGTATATCATCCCAAAAACAACAAAAGAAATAGTCTTTTTCTGAATTTGTAAAGAAAAACAAAAGAAGGAGAAAGAGAGAGGAGGTAGTTCTGTTAGTTAATAGTTATTAGGTAGTAGCATTGAGAAGGAAGGAATGAAGGAGGAACACGTGCATGAAGATGTTTCCATGCGTGTGAGTGAGTACTAACCAGTATTTGTGATAATCTTGGGGCCATAGTTGGCGAAAACGCTCAAGAGGGGATCCAACAATTGTGAAGCCTTCGGACCACATGAGTTTGGGGAAGAAGGAAGAGATGCGAGCGAGGCCATAGCCATCAACACCATCAGGGGAACGAGCAGCTCTGTGCTTGTGATGAGAGGGAAGAGAGAAGAGGGTCTCGCCAAGCCATTGAATGTCATGGAGAAGACTCATGGGGATGCCATGGTTCACCACTTGGTACACTCCCCAAGTTTTGCATGCATTGCCTATTAGCTTTGAAGCATTTGGGTCGTTGAGATCAATGACGGGAACACCCTCGTTACAATTAGAAGGGTGATTATTAGTTTGGTCTTCGAGTTGTGTCCATGTGTAAGATTCAGGGAGTTCTTGTAGAGAGTTCAAGTCAGGGTGCTTGTGTTGAACGTGAACGGGGTGGGCTCTATACACTTCTGAGAGTGAAGGCATAGTGTAGAAATAGAACAGATAGTGACCACTTACGATTAGTGTTTGTGTGTGTGTTTGTTTGGATATTCAACACTACTTCTTCAGCAGTAGTATGTGGCTAATTGAAAAAAAGAGAGTAATTATGACAGATTGAAGAAGAATAGTTGTTAGGTATTGATGCTAGTAGTTGCTAGAAAACATGGTACCGCGTGGAAAGATAGAGATGAGGTGAGAAGATGATTGTGCGTAGTGAGTATATATATAGCATGATGTGCAGATAGGGACAAAAACCTTGTCCTTGCCCTAAACCTAGAGATAAAGAGAAAACACCTTGTTTTTATTCAATTCTCCCTTTCAGGTGTTGATTGATGTTGGAGCTTAAGTTTAGGAGAAAATGCATACTTTAATTATCACAAAATCAATGAGATAATATATGAAAGGTTAGCTTTTTAATTTTCAGATGTGTATTTTAAAATGTGTGTGTATATTGAAAGATAAAAATAATTATATTTTGTATTATGAAAATCAATTGTTTTATTCAAACAATGGAACTGAAAGTTGAAGAAGAATACAGATTATTCTTACCTATTTATTTTAAAACACCCACTCTTCCTTAATATTTTTACAATACTTTACCTGGTGATTACTTTACATCATATTTTTCTTTCCTATTTTCTTATATTTCTTTTTTTTGTACCAAAATTATATAAAGAAATTATACAAATGCAATACAAGTTAGTGATGAATGAATTGAAAGAAAGTAAGGCATGAACACTTATTTCCTACTAAAGACTTGTAAATATAACAAGTAATTCAAAATTATAAAAAAGAGAAATCAATTAAATGTATACGCGATTATCCATGTATTATAAATCAAAATTAAATTAACTTCATGTAAAAAATATCAGTTCAACATTTTTTTTAGGTGTACATACTTTAAAAATGTACACTAGAAAAAAAAATATAAGGGTTAAAAGATGGAAGAAGATTCAAAATACGGGTTCACAATTGAGGAGAGAAAAAGACAAAGTTGGTAAAAACTATGTACCAATACTGAAAAGTATATTAAAGAGACTAAAAAGGGTGTATTAATTAATGAAAAACAAAGGAAGAAATAGGAAAGGACTATCTTGTCCTCTGCAGAGAAAAATATTAGTAAAATGAAGATGGGAGAGGCATCTGAAGGTGCTGGAGTCACAAGTTTAAGGGTTCCAACAAATATAGGGGCCCCTACCTTAACATGTGCCCTTGTCTTGTCCTCAAGTAGAAAAACATTTAAATCAAAATCTTCAACTTGGTTCTGATACATCACATTCGCTATACGACAATGATTAATAATCAAAATACCCCAATTTGGATTGGTTGCATGTGACCAAATTGCCCATCTCCACATAACAAGGTGTCTTATTATACAGAGAGCGAGAGATGAGGTACTAACTTAAATTATTTACATAATATTATAAAAATATATTCTTGTATCTGGTTACTAAATTATATTATATATTATTTTTATTTGTTGTATTAAACTCTAACAAAATTCAACGATAATAAACATAATAGTTTTTTTTTTTTTTATATATTTAAATAAATATATATATATATATATATATATATATATATATATATATATATATACACATTACATTATAGCTTTAGTATATATTTACAAAGTACTAAATAATTTTAAATTATTTAATATAAAACATTTGTAAATTATTTATATAAAAAATTTAATTCAATAACAATTTTGAGATAAAATCATTAAATAGAGTGAAACTATATATAACTTATAAAAGTGTAAATTAATATATATCCTTGTGCGCGACAGGTAATTAAATACGATTTTGTGTCGTATAAAATATTACATTGTAAATGATGAAATCATATATAACTAAGGCATATGCCTCGAAATTTCACAAATATAATCGTTAAAATATCTTAATAATCATGTATTTTTATTTTATATAATTAAATATGTATAAGTATTTGTATTCTTTATGTTAAAATTTATTTATATTTGAAAGTATATTATTTATTAAAATAAAGACTTAAATATCATTTTAATTCTTATAAAATGAGTATATATTGATTTTAGTCTCTATGTTTTTAATATTTTATCTATGAAAAATTAAAATTCTTGACCTTAATCCTTATAAAATAAATAAATTCTAGTTTTGGTCTCTATAAAATATTTTTTTATTAACTCTTTAGCATTTAAAGTTCATTTTAAGGTAGAAAATACAATTACTTTTGGGATTAAAAAACGTTTTAAAGGTTTATGAAAACACTAGTGTAGTGAATATCTAGATGATCACTTGATCTTTGCTAAACATATAAATCGTTAACAATCTCATGTTATGAAAAAAAATAAAAAGTTTATCTTTTTAAAAAGGGAAAAGTGAAATAAAATATATAGGAATTAAACTTGTTAATTTTATATTAACTAAAATCATATTTTAACTAGAAAAAAATAAATTTTAATTTTATATTTTTCTGCGATTTAAAGTTTAAATATTTTGTCTCTTGACACGATTATTTATACGAGAAACTCACTTCACATTATAAAGTAAGTTATTATAATTACTAGTGAAAATTATAAATATTCTATGTATATTCATATTCCATCATGATTATATTAAAACATTAACAAAATTTTATAAATCAAAGAATTCATAACAAGACTCAAGCACGTTACTTCAGTGGATTTCGTGACTTAAGTAAATTAAAATAAGATTTGTTTAAATTTTAAATAAATTATAAATTTAAATATTTTTAATCAAATCTTTATTAAAAATTGTAGTTTTATTTGAATATTTAAAATATTTTATCATTTTATTTTATCATTATCAATAATGTTTCCATATCTTATTCGTAGTCCAACTCACTCATTTCTTCTTTAATATCTGTGATCCAATATCTTTAATTTATTCAATATTTATGATTTAATATGTCTAATTTATTGGTCAAGTTAGAGAGAAAATTCTAATAAATACTCAGTTAAAAGTATGCAAATTTATAAGACTGTTAGAAATTAATCAAGTTTTATATAAATACAAAATAATATAAATAAATTTTGAAAATAAATATACTAAACAACACAACTAAGTATAGTAGAATGACTCAACTCTGATAAAAAAAAAAAGAAAAAATTACCCAAGCCTATCAGAAAACTGAATTAAAAAGAAATTGACTGACAAATGACAACTCAGAAACACATATAAAAACTTTAAATGGAAGAAGACAATAATAGGACATAATTGAGCAAAGTGGAAATATCATATCAATTAACGTGAGGTTCTACCAAGTTTTCAATTTCAATACTTGTACAATTATAATGTTTTTGTTCACAGTCATTATATTCCAAACAAAAAACATTATCTTTAATAAATATGAACAATTTCTGAAAAAATTTAGCCCTCTATAGATATTATTAAATAAAAAAATCAGTAATAGCAAATAAACAAATACAAATCATTATTTTCACGAAAAACCGGTAAGGTATTTTGCGGTTTGATTAGTGTTTTACCTGTTCCCACTGTCTTCACAAACCCTATTCTTTATTTTTTTTATATTGAAAAATAAAATAAAAACATTTTAATTTTTTTATGCTCTGTAGAATATTTTTAAAAAAGACATAAAATAAAAATAAAATTGGTGATGGGGCTGTTGTTCTTGTAATTGGTGATGACATGACATGCATTCACGGGACATGGGCTCGTGTATGTGTTCACGATATCACACATAGCATAACTCATTCATTCATTAAAATAATTTAATTTTTTTTAACGATACCCTCAACACTCTCTGCTTGCACATGCACTTCACGTGGTTCAAACATGGTGAGGTCGGAATCGTTTGGGTCGCTACTGAACCGACACCTCTTTTTAATATTTTCTTTATTTACCTACCTATAATATATATATATATATATATATATATATATAAACAGTCTCAAAAATATATATAATAAAACTTAAATATTTAGGGATTTATAATGTGATAATATTATGCATTTTAAGATATTGAATATATATATATTTCTTTCATCTCCAAGATATTGTTCCAACATCTCATGAGGCGTGCGTATTCAAAAGACAAAGGATTGGTACTTTTATTTTAAAGAATATCATAAACTTAATTGCAGGCGTGATAAACAATTTTAATTTATTTAAAATGGTGACTTTATATAGTTCACTTTTTTTTTTCTTTTCATAAGATAATGTCTTGACTTTTGATTAGAGATTCTTGTAATTAAAAGAAAAGGGTGGCTTTTGCAACATTGGTTGAATCTCTTTCCAATATCTAAAAACAAAGTGTGTTATCTATGGATTACACAATCCAATTTCATCTCAAACATGCTTTATTATTATATTGCTATGTAATAATGACTTTTAAGAGATTTGGAAAAACAATTTAATCATAATGCCTTATCCATAATGTCAAAGAATGTACCTGTTTTTGTATACTGTAATAACTAATTAAGATGTTGGATGAGTCAAATATATGACATTGGTGCCAAAATTAATTTTGATTTAACCAATCGAGTGGAGTTTGGTTCCGTATGGTTACTTCTTTATTCTTCTTGTATGAAAGTTTTTTTCTTTTGTTTTCTTTCTATCTTTTCCCTTGTCTTTTTCCCATGAAAAGCAAAACTAGGAAATACCTAAGATCTAGGAAGAAATAGGACACGTTATACAGGGAAATCAACACACCCATGCTCCCTAATTTTAACGATTAGGAAAATTACATGCATGGAATGTTTTCAATATATTAAATAATTAATATTGGTATTTTTCCTCCTTTCTTATCATTTCTTATAAATTTGTGTAAAAAATAAAATTCATTTACGTTTAACTTGTAGAAGTTTCATATACTTTTCATTTTTAATTTATATATAACATAATTTTTTAATAAGTTAAAAGGGATCCAGTTCAGAACATCTGAATTATTGTAAACTCTCCCATGTGTATTTAATTTCTACTGATGGAAAAAAAACATATATCTGTTAGAAAATTTTAATGAAACTACTTTTAATTATCGTCAAATGGTATGAAAAAACTCTTTCAGATCTTGCATGTAATGCTTGCCCATATGGAGTCATGTTTGTGAAAATGTCTAAAGGCCATCTTCAAAGAGTATAACCTAATAATACAGCGAAAAGTTTTTTTTTTTTTTCATTTCCCTCGTTGTGCAATTAAATCCAAAAATTAAATTATAAATTTTTGTATTGAAAATAATCGAATAACAGTCAAAATAACCAAACTGATTTAATTAATTTGAGTTATTAAATTTGTTAGTTGCACTCAATAGGACGAACACTTGTATACTAGTATACCTCGACACATGTTACACTATAGTTTAAACAAAAACGAGGAATACAAAAAAATGTGGAGTCCTAGGATGTTTATGTTTGGAGATATTCCAGTTTGTTTAGCTTTCTACTTGCAGCAAATGATTTTGGTGAAGAAAGTAGCACCATAAAAGCAAGATTCGCCATGTTTCAACATAACTGGGTGGCATCTTTCTCATAAGTCTATTTAGCCATCTACAAAAGTATATGCTTAGGATTGATATGCCTATGCTATCATGTTAACAATCACACTGTTTCCCATTAAAAAGAAACTCTATCATAAAGTTTTTTGTTTTTTCTTTTAAGTTTCTCTTCAAAATATTTTCCAAAAACTAATTAATCACTTAGGTGACCATGGAGAAATTATGATATATAAATGACTTTCTACTTGAATCTAGATTAAAAATTATATTAAAAAATAATTATTAAACCAATAGAGACATCAACACTTATGTGTCTGAAAGTTATGATATAAGTGTATTTCTGTCTATTCTAAATCTTGAATTATGTGATGGTAATGACAAAGTGATGATTATTAAGAACTAGACTTTAAGTTTAATTTAACCTTACAAAATCGGCTTGTAAGGTGAGGTTTGCACCCATTTATAAAATATTGAAATGCCTCATCAACACATCTCGTCATGCTGATTCGAGCGTGAAACTTATATGTAAAGGTGGTCCGATAGCGACCCGATAACAAATGACTCAATAGGTTCAACAATCTTATTAGGATAGACTTTCATGCCATATCAAAAAATAGACTTTAAATCTAACTCAACCTTACAAAACCAGCTTGTAAAATGAGGTTTACACCTATTTATAAACTATTGAAAGTAGTCATCAACAATGATAATTTTGTATCAATGTTGTTGTTCTTAAAATACACAAGAAACCCCCAATATGAGGAACTAGTGTCGTGGCTAAACAGATCACGTCACAGACAAAGGCATCTTTCATATGCATCTTGCTTCACTAATGGAGAAGCAACTCTTACATAATTCTAGGCTTTTCATTCTCATTTCTCACTCATCCACAACACAACACCCTTCTCAAGAACACAACAAACTATGGTGGAGACAAGACACAGAGGATAATTATTGCACGTGTTTCCTTCAAACTGGACCCTCCTATGTTGCTTTTATAATCAAACTTTAACAATTCAAAAACCTTATTAAATATCACTGTTTTGTTCTTGTTGTTTACCAATAGGATAAAAAAATTCAATTATACTGGAGAAGATTAATATTAATATCTATATCAGTGTATCTAATCTAAGTTTATCCTTAAAAAGAGTAGTTTCAAAATTGAATTAGTATTAATAAAATAATAAATAAATACTCCTTATAATACTATAATTAATAACTATAAAGATTAAAATTTTTCTTTTATACGTTCTTGAAATTCAAATAGCCATACATGTCTAATCAGTTATACTATAATGTGCAGTTTTAAGTCTCAGCAACATACGGCCACGTCCACTAATGATAAAAATGAATTTTTTAATTAAAAATAATATGTTAACCTTTTTCATTTAAAAAAAAATGGGGTTACGTCAAACATTTTTATTGATAAACTAATTTTGTGTGATTTTGCCTTTTTTTTTTTAAGTCAAATGAATGATTTATTTCGTTCAAAAGTTAAATCAATGCACCATTTTTCGGTCAATGATTGATTCGGTCCAGTTTTCAGATCAATGATTAGGTATTTAAGTTGAATTAAAGGTGAGTTTTTTTTTTTCTAAAAAAATTCCTTCACGTTCTATTATTCTTTAAACTATTAATATATTATTTTAATATTTTTGTCTGTAAGTTAGTTTATTTTTAAACTAATTATTTGCTGGGCAAACTTTTGCCTTCTTATAAGTTCAGGCACTATTGAGCTATTTGTAAAGTTGGGATTATGGTTAAATAGGTTAAGTAGTCATTTAAAAAAACTGGTGCAAGTTAATTAAGTTTTTTTTTTCTTCTTATCAAAGCGGTGAAATTTATTTCAAATTACTCAAATTATTTTTTGAATAAAAAAGTAGATAAATAGTGATGGAAAAATAAAATCGTCATTTAAAATACAATCTGATTTATTATTATTATTATTATTATTATTATTATATTAAAAATATCATAATTAGATTATTATCATAGTATACTACTATAACTTATATTATCATAATTATTAGTATTATTATTATTGATGTACAAAGAAATATAATTTTAGTTTATTGATAAAATTGAAGTTATACTTCTACGTACCTCTTCAATATCATAAAAAAAAAATTAAAATTGCGGTTTTGAATGATGGATTCGTTTCAATTTTAAGAAGAATTAAAACTGTTTGTAAATACGGGTTTTATAACAAAATTAGTTTCTAAACAGAATTTATATATATTTGTAATTCTATAAAAAGTTATAGATTTCAATAATTTTGTAAAAAATGACCTAAGTTTGGTAGGAAAAAAGGGGGCTAATTAGGCATCGTTTTGTCTAAAAGATGTATGAAAAAACATGAATTTTTGGAGCCTTTTGAGTAAGGGTTCCACTTATCTGTAGCACTACTGCATATAAGTGAATAACTTGATGACAATTAATGACGAAAAACAATAAGAAAAGAAAACCCAGGACAACTCTAATGGTCCAAAATGTACTTGAAATAAAATTCGAAAACATCAATGTTGGGCTTCGTGGGTTCTGCTTCTCTACTCTTGTGTTTGTTCCCCTAAATCATGATATGTCAGCTGCGTTATTGTGATGCTTCTCACTGTACTTTCATGAAAAGTTAGATCAACATTGACAAGAGATATAATTTCACTCACTAATCAAATTTCAAGGACGTCCTATTGTTGCACTTCTTCTATCTATCATTCTTCCTCACATAATGCATTTACAAAAACTTATTTATACTTTATTTACCTCTCTTATAAATAATATTTTTAGACATGTCTTCAAATAACTTTTTGAACTATAAATTACATTTTTAAACATGAAACCATAACTTCAAATGGATGTCCTTTGCATAAATATTTGAGAGATTATGAAAAGAATATACCAATGTGATCATAAGTTATATTTTCAATTTATTTCGACAAGTTATCTTAAATAGTTTATGAAAACAACTTATACAAATATATGCTTTAATCCTATTTTCGTTTTCAATTATAAAAACAACTTATATTATAAGTATATAAGTATTGATAAGCACTTAATTAGACTGTTTGTAGAAACACCCAAGAGCCTTTTTAACAACTGTTTGCTTATGCTGGTATGAGGTGAAACACTAAAACCATAATTCTTATCTCATATATATAATCATAACCACAAATTTATGTATTATTGATGTAAGATAAACCCAAATGAAAAGCCTATATTCCATGGCTCTTGTTGTTTTCTTTATTTAGTGCATTGGAATATGAAAATTCAAGTTTGATAAGCCTGGTGGATGAAAGCTGTGAAATTTGTAAATATTCCAGTACTGTCAGAAGAGATTGTGAGAGGAACTCTGGCATTAATAGGTGATTGTTGACTCCCAAGTAGTATGAATAGATATTACTTTGATGCTTGCAGTCCTAATCTAGATCAATTTCAAGGATTGATTCTGGTGCTTTCAATAAAATGATAATTCATAGCCAATTCATATTTTTCGTCACACATTTTGCTGCACTATGTTTTCAAAAGGGTACTAATTCTTGAAGATTTCACGTGGACTAAATATAAGGTTTTTCAAATATATCGTGAGAATACAATATGGTAGCTAAAAAAGGTGTTTAGACTGATCCAAATTCAGCAAACCACTTTTGATGGCGTTCAATGTCAGCCTGAGAAACACTTGGTTGATCTCATCCTTGGACATCAGGGTCCTTGGAAATCTCATCCTTGGACTTCTTCTTGATCTCACCACGCTTCAACGCAGGTAATCAATAATGGTGAAAGTGAGGAGCTAGTTTTCACACCGCCAAGATTTGTTATGTTTGATACGGGATCAAATAAACGTACTATATCTGTCTGTTGTTATTTTCTTATGCTTGATGCGAATATACTTTTAACATGGTGAGGTTGCTTGAAGTATGCACTGACACTTCCCAAACTGAAGCGACAATAACCAACCAGTTCCAACTACCAATGATAATGGTGCAAAGTGTTTGTTGTTGCAGTAAGTTAACGAATGAGGCTAGCAAAACGAGGTAATTAACACGGTAAAACAAGAGACACAGAGGAGAACGGAAGTGTGTCTACGGTCAAATGTTAATTACTGTTTGCTTCTACATATATATGTGTCGGATCTAAATAATAGTATAACTTGATATTTTGCTGAATGTGTTCATAAACTGGGTAGTGTACAACGAAAGAAAAAAATATAATATATCAAGATTGAAGATCGCGCCATTACCGACAGCACACTCACGTGTACAGATAGGTGACTAATAAATGGAAGTTATAAGTTCTAAAACCATAAATCCGCCACAACCATTCTGCAGTAAACTCTTGATTGTGAAGGATGGATAAAATATATTTCCATAAAGCTTTAGAAAACAAGAACGGACCTTCTTGCTTGTTCGGTCAGATTTTATGATAGTTAGATCAATCAGAGAAGTTTCTATGAAAGAAGTGCATGCATGCATGCATGCATTTGAAGCCAATGTTTTGAAATTGATCAAAATAAAAGTAATTAAAACTTGCTATCCCACAACTTGACCGGGTAGAAAGTAAATCCTCCATTTATTAAAAATGCATCAGCTGCAAACTTGCTACATTGGCAAGTGAATTTTCTTTCTATTGATATCTACTGTTTTTTCCACTGTGATGCTTGGGAAGGGGATGTTCTATGATTAATGTCAGTTACTGACGCAGTCCATCTCTAACCAATTCTTCTAAGCCTTTCTTCAGTCTTTCTGCAGCAGCTCTGCAATCATTCTCTGTCAAGCCGCCAAATGAGATTCTAAGATTGCCGGGACAACCACATGCCTTTCCTGGGATTACTGCAACACCATGCTTGTTGGCTAGCCAGCGAACAACATCAAAATCATCGTAGGCATTTTCATGTGGGAGCTTTGCCCACAGGTATATGGCACCCTCTCCTCCTTTCACAGAACCCTCTCCAAGGGGGGAGAGAGCTTCTAAAACAATTTCTCTGTTCTTCTCAAGACTTTTTACCCGGTCCACAACCCACTGAGGCCCCAGTTCCAGTGAATACAGGGCAAGATACTGCGATATTATTGAAGCACAGATGGGAATGTTGTCTTGAACTTTGAGAAGTTGGTCAGCAAAGTTTTCTACTTCAGAGGGGTACGCTATCTGCAATAATCAGGTATTAGGACAGACTAGGCAATGCTGATCTGTTAACACTACTTTTATGAAGTTTGCAACTGAAAGTGTAACTACTATGCGGCACACAAAAATGGATGAGATAATAAAACATAAAGACATTGAGACTTGGAAAGAACAGGGATTTTACTTTTCTTGTTTTGTAGGGTGGGGCGGAACCGTTATCAAATTCTTGCCTGATTTGCTTATTGTATGATATAAGAATAGAATTGTTTATATTTTTCCTACCCTAGAATACTACTATGATAGGTTATATTATAGATATACTTAAGTTTTAAGCACCTCATAAATTAAGTATTTTTAATTGAATTTCTATTAGAAATTGTCATTTCATTGAATATCCAAAATCTTTACATTTTTTAATTAAACCCTAATCGTTTATAAAACTTGAACAAGACGTTACTATTTATAAAAATCCAATCCAATGGTTGTGTAGCATGGTTGATAAACCCTTTATTTCACTAGAGAGGTCATATAAACTCTAAGTCTCGATGTTTTTTTCTCCTGCAGATGAGACTACATAAAGAACAGATGGCACTTACATATCCAACCCGCCATCCCATCATTCCATATGCTTTTGAGAATGAGAAAACATTGACAATATGATTTCCCTCAACACAAGAATGTTTCAGGCCATCGTACATAAAATACCTGCATGCAGAATTAATCTGTTTATTACTCTATTTTTGAAACATGAACTTGTAACTCAGAATTGTAGAATTGTCGTAGGTAGTCATATAGTTAGAGAAGAAGACTACAAGTAGGATCTCATAAGAATTTTGGGCACCCGGGCTGACTACAATGTAAGTGAAAGAGATTAAAAACTTATTTTAAATGGTAAATAACAGAAAAACTAGTCAACAAAAACTCTTTTTTTTTTTTGTCTTTCTTTTCATAATTAAAGAAAATAATGTCATAAGTTCTATTAGAACAGCAAGTTTAAAAGGCTTACTCGTATGTATTATCAACAACAAGCCAAGAGCCAGCCTTCTTGCATAGATCCGAAATCCTCTGATCAAATAAGAGAAAATACACACTCAGAAATTTTATCATTTAAAAAAAAAATAGCATCATGGTCAATCAATATATTCTTTGGGAATATTATGTGATGTCAAATACAGGCATATTGGCAACTCAAGAAGATTAAAAATGAAGCACATCTAAAATCATAGTAGCTGTTGATATATTCAGAAAGGGGGAAAGAGAAACCTTTAGAAGGGGCTCCGGAATGTAGGTTCCACTTGGATTGCCTGGATTTACAACACTAACAAGCTTTGGAGCTGGTTTAGTTTCCGACAATATTCTTTCCAACCAATCTGAAAATCAAGACATTTCTCATAATAGCCTTAAACATAGAAATCAACATCAGAAGAAGCTGTAAACTTGGATGATAAAAGTCTAACAGACATCAATCAGCCTTCTAATATTTTAATTTTGTATATATAAGGGATAGCATTGAGTGGTTGTTCATCAGCATGAGCATTTAGGACATAGCAATAAGTGAAACTACAGATAGAGTAGCATCAACGAGTCAGTCATTTACAAAGTACAAGAAACCAAAAGTTCAGTCATTTACTAGTATACAGACCAAAATCCATTCAATATTCAACTAATATGTGAACCCCCTGGATGGAGGAAAATAGATGCTCTTGGAAACCAAAGATTGAGTTTGACTCCCTAGTCCTTGCCAGTAAAAATGGATTACAGAAACAAGATCATGCAGCTTCTTACCTGCATCAGGATGAAGTGTGTCTGGACTACCGGGACCAACTAGTATATTGGTAACACCAGTCATCTGGAAGGACATGTACGCATTGAAGTAGTAAGGAGCAAACAGAACCACGGAATCATTCGGATCACACAGAGTAAGAACTAGATTGACAAATGCCTGTATTTGTTGGAATAGAATGAGTTACCACAGATTTTTGAGATGGGTAGAATAATACTGTTGAAAGCTTAAACTCAAAGAGATCAAGTAGCAACAGACAACAAGTCATAGAAGCTATAAACTGTGAGCTAATCCAGTCAACTCTAAGAGTCAGAATAACAAAAACCATGCTAGTCCTATTGGATACTTGTCCTTTCAAATGCATTTTGAGCTTCAGGAAGAAGAAGTAACAACATTATAATGGTTATAGATGGAATTTTATATAAGAAATCAATAAAGGCTAAATTTAAATGGTTATAAAGAAGTCAAATGGAAGCTGGAATGCTAATGCTTCACCTTTTCAGAAACTGTGTTAGCTTTTCTAGGATAAGACAAAATAATGAACATAAAACAAAAATTACAGATCGAATGTTATTGATAGCCTCACCTGATTGGCCCCTGCTGTAACCATTACTGAAGATTTGTGCAAATTATTTTCATCACGCAACTACATGAAAGTGATAAAAGAGAATGAGTTAATTCATTGGTCACCAAGATCCAAAATTCAATATTGGAAAATAATTTATCAGAGCAGTAAGAGACAAAACACCTTGCTATGACAGCAATTAATTTCCTATTTTATTTAGTTTTTTAAATTAAGCAACATCTATTGAGGGAGAGACCATGATGGATTACAGCTATATTTAACATAATCAAGTGCTTAGGAAAAGTAAAAACAGTGTATGTACAAAAATTTTGACCAGTGAAGGGAAAAAAGCATAAGATATGACATCTATAACAAATTATAAATCAGATAATGCCTGAATGCTATGAGAAAACGTTGTTAAATAAAGTAATATACAATCAGTAATAGCCAAACAACGTCTATGTTCTAAAAATTATCCTGACTCGTCCAAAACAAATAAGTTACGAGACCCAGGTTCAGCTGAATCCATATTTCAGTTCACCAAATGCCAACACAATGCAATTTGATAAAACCAAAAGACCAAAGACTATACCAGACACTAATAGGTCTAAATTTAACTGCAGTGTCAATGTATGTTTGAGTTCCAATATATTTCAGAATCTACACAATATAAGATTTCTATTATCCCAAATGATATCACAAGTTGTTGTGCGGACAATACAGTACTATGTTATCTACATATATTACCTTGAATAAATAATAAAGGTAATCATCCTTAAATGAAACACAACAACTATCAAAATTTATGGTGTAAAATGCTTCGGATTGTCCAATTCAACTGCTACAAATGACATTCTATGGTTTTCAACATGGATGCAAACCTAAAGCTCTGATCAAATGAAGAACTTCAAACAGATAACTTGACTTTCCACATTCCCACTTGTACAGAATGCATATTGTAAGAAGAAATTATACCATTTACCTTTTTTATTAATGCTGCTCTGAGTTCAGGAATGCCTTCGTCAGTACCATATCGACTGACTATAGGTTCAAATACAAGTTCTTTCACCTTTTTCAAAGCTTGCTCTGGTGGTTGCCAATGAACCACTCCCTACAGTAGATAATTAAAAAAAATCCATTAAAAATTGCAGCTAAGAAGCAAACAGTAATACATTAAAATCAAAAGAATACTGGTGGTAATAAGTCAGAGCCATAAAATTTAAAAGCTGATGGTAAAACTTCAGTTGATTATTATGTGTGTTGAACCAAAATCAGATGCATAATCAAAACCACATGGCCTTCACTTTAGCTCAGTCCTATATGTAAGCTACATCATATAAATCAGGCCCTAACCTAAATTCAACTTGAAATCAACCTTGGAAATTGAGGTCATTATTAACATTCAAATAGAGCAACACAGCCAAAAATATAATTCTGTTCATCTCATTTCCTTTTCTCGTAAAAAATGTTGTGACTCGGCCATTTTGTAGATCAAGCAGGAAGCAGATTTATGAAACAGTCTCCCCAAGCATTTTAAGGCCGTGCCCATAATCATCATTTACAGCTTACTAAAAGGAACAAACCCATCTAAACTCGCACCAAAACACATCCCAATTCTTAAATAGTAGAAAATAAAATTGTTCTCATTTCCCAATCTCTCTCCAAAGAACACCAAACTCCCAAGCAAGTTAAACTAATGTGTAATCAAACATTGAAAACCCCATCTCCTTCTCCAATTGCCTCGCAAAAATCAAGAAGGGGTTAGATTAATTACTATTAACAAGCATTGGAGAGACAAAAAATACCTGGGCCAAAGACACGGCATTTTTAGATCCCCGGATCAGTTCCTGCATCTGCAAACACACAGACACCAACAACCTTGGTTATCAAAAACATTTTATTCTCAAATCAAACCAAACCAAACATCATCAATCCTAAAGACAAACAAACACCCATTGGAAGGGATCAAATTCCAATGAAGAAAGAAATGGTATAAGAGTGAGTACTGTGTACCTGAACCATAACGGGCATCTCTGTTTCCAAGGCCCTCCTTGAAAGCTTCAAGAGCGAACTCATCTCTCCCCAATTCTGTGATCTTGCCCTCACCAGAAAAGTAAAAAAAGCCTCCCCGTGAACCTACCTAACCAAAAGACACCAACTTTCAGACGCTAGCCTTATACCTTTCCGAATTATTAAACAAAAATACGTCACCATATATATATAATTTAATAAAAAGAGAAGAAGAAAAAAACAGAAAGAAAGGGAACTTTTTTATTTACAGAAAAAATGAAGCTTGTCACGCTTAATGAAAAGGGAGACCTTTTTTTTTTATGTATCTATCTAGTTCAGTTACTTTTCGGTGGTTTCCCTCGTTTGACTTTTGGGTTGTCAGAATGAATATATTTTGTGCAGCAAAAGGAGTGAGTCAGTTTCCACTACTATTGCTACTTGCTACTGCTACATTTACTGGTTTTGTTGGTCAAGGAGGATAGAATCGGATGCGGTTTGTAGAAAAGAAAGAAAGAATGGAACAAACAATTTCACCCACACCAGTAATTATCCTCCTTTCCTCTGTGCAAAAATTGTCTCTTTCATTTTTTGGGTATTTTTCAAACGTATGAAAAATAAACGTGGTTGTTGCAAAAAAGGTTCCTTTTTTCTTTTTTTTAACGTGCGTCAGAATTGGGGTGTGAAACTGTTTATTGCAGGAAGGGACAGTAATTCCCAGAAATTGAGGGAAAGAGAGATAAGTGAAGTGTTTGTTTGTTTGTTTGCGAGAAGGGAAAAAAAAAAAAAAAAAAGGAAGAGAAGAAAGACACGAATCTTTGAGAAAAAAACAACGTGCTTTTTGGATTGCGTGCTTTTTCCAAAAGTCTGGGCCATGTAATGCACACGAGGAGAAGAACTCAACATGGGTCTTCCAAAACGACGTCGTCCTACCTTTTCAAATTGTGAAGACAAATGGTTACTTTGGTCTCAGGAAGTTTCCAGTTAAAGTCCCTTAATGCATTAAAAGTAAATATAAACTGATTCTTAAATTTTATAATTTTATGTGAAATTAGTCATTTAAAATATAATTTAACATTAAATTAATTCTTAAATATTGCTTGCACTTTAATAATAAAATAGTCTCACCAAACTAACAACAAAATATAACTATAACACCTAAAACTTTCTCCAAACATCATATTATTTCAAACTATTTGATAAGGTTTAAGATTTAATTATCTACATTTATCTCATAAAACAAACATAGTTATATATATATATATATATATATATATATATATATATATATATATATATATATATATAACCATTTTAACTAACTTTTGAAGGTGGATCCTTATCTATTTATATATCACATTATGTTATTGTCATCGTACAACAATGAATAAAAAGAATATAATATTTGAATTTAAAAAATAATTTTATATATTTATAATAACAATACATTTTATGGTTAATAAATATAAATCAATAAGTCATTTATTGTTAAAGATAAAATAATAGATCACAGGTTAATCTACTAAGATTAATCTACTAGGAACATGTGGGGGAAAATAAATAATAATAATAAATTGTTAACATCATTAAAATCAAATTCAGATATATATTTAGTATTATTTATTGCTAATAAATACCAATCAATAAGTCATTTATTAAAGATAAAAATAATAGATTACAAGTTAATCTACTAAGGGCATGTGGGATAAAGAAAATAATAATAATAAATTGTTAACATCATTAAAATCAAATTCATATATATATATATATATATATATATATATATATATATATATATATATATATATATATATATATATATATATATATATATATGATATTAAATTTAATCATGATCAAAATAAATATATTGAAACAATAGTTAGTTAAAATAAATATACTTGAACGTGACTAATTTAAGATGGCATATGTAAGAAGGCTCAGGTAACATATTATCTTTCTAAAGATTTTATAGCGTCACTCATTAACAATATTATTCTAAAGTCTTTTTGTCTCTTTGATTTAAGGATGGGCATGTATCTTCTCTTGAGACAGATGAAATGTCTTAGTATAAGAAATATAAATAAAACCATCTTAGTATAATAAATGTCTTATGCATGAACCTATATGGATCACAAGTTACATGAATCTAATAACCTTCTATTTAATTTAAGTCTTACTACGTATAAATATGGAGATCGTTACAAGAATGATAACTGTATTTAATTATTATTATTAAAATTAACCAGAGATATATATCAAATATTACAAACAACAGTTTAAATAAAATTAAATAATAAACATTCTAATATTCAATAGATAATCATCTTTTCAGTTATAATCAATTAATATTTAAATTTAAAATATAATTGTTTAAAATGATAATGATTTTGTAAAACAAGATAATTCTTATTAACGAAAATAACTTCTATTAGACTAGCTTAGATAACAATAAAAATCTTAATAGTTAGAATAATAACAAAATTATATTTCTAAAAAATATCTAATAAGGTATTATGAGAGAGACTTGTATCAATAAATCTTATTAAAAGCTAATATATTTATCTTACATAATTTAAAAATTTAATGAAGTTTGAATATATATATATATATATATATATATATATATATATATATATATATATATATATATATATATATATATACTTTTTTTCACAATGTAATATACAATTTTAATCAATAGTTGATATATAATTTCAAATTTCTGTGACCTTACATTTCATTTATGTATATTCTTTAAATAATACTTATTTATAACATTAATCACCAGTTACTTTAGGTTATAAATTCATTTTTTTAAAATCTTAAATTCGTTCTTTTAAGTCATATAGTGAAATTAACAAAAATTTTCTCTAATTATTCTAAATTATTCGAAAGTATAAATTTGTTAAAATAATTTAAATCGATTAAGTAGATTTGTAAAATTCAACTTGTTAATGTTGATTCTTTAATTAAATACACTAAGCAAATTTATGTAAAACTTGTCATTTACGGTGCTAACACTTGAATAGTAATCTTTGTGTCTCATGCTAAGAAAGCAAGCTACTAAGACTACTCCCAAGTGATTGTATCTGTAGCTATCGAATTACCACAATATTTAAGTGGATGACTTCAACCATAAGATGTATATGTTCAGTTAAATTTAAACAACTTGCTTCTTTTGTGTCTCCATGACCCCAAAATAAAACTAAAATTCCCACCATAATGTATATTAATTGCACCATTACACCAGAAAATATGATATCTTTTTTGGCGTAACAAGGAAGTTTAGTTAGTAAGCCTGATTTAACATTTTTCAATTATAACATTTTCCTTCACAAATTGTAAAATTATATGATTCTATAATTTGTTACTGGTAACATAGTGGTCTTTTTAAGGCACTACTAGTAACATAGATTACAATATAATATATATATATATATATATATATTTGAAGCATTTAAATCTTCATATATAAAGAACATTTAAGCTTTCATCTTAATGGTGTAATCTGTGAAGTCGTTGCTTTGGTTATCCTCTAATGACAGTAGTTAAAGTGAATATAAATTTAAATGATCTAACTTCCTAAAGTAGTTGGAATATAAAAGACTTAATGGTTTGAAATTATTAATAATTCCCACATATTTCATACATTATACAAATATTTATAAAAACTGATTACGTATAGACTTATAAACTAAAAACATTTTTAGAAGATTGAATCAGCTAATAAACAATTATTTTCAACTAATAGTCATGACTTGATATATAAAATTATTTGTTCAATCTTTTCCAGTTCAAAAGATTAAAAAAAATCGGTCTAATTAATAAAATTATGGCCAAATAATTTTTTAGTATAAATAGTATAGACTTTATGTATTAGAAAAAAATTGAGTAAAAATTAAACCACAAATATTTGAATAATTAATTAGAGAAGTATTAATTTAGTTTAGTTAAAATATTCAAAAGATATTGAGAAAGATGCATGATTGCATAAATATATGAAAAGACATAAAAAAATATTTAAATTTAAAGAAAGATGATTTGCTTCGTAAATCTGAATAGATAAAATTGCAGATTTTTTGTTCATAGAATTTTTTTATGGTGCTCCCTCTTCCAATCCAAAGAGGTGAAGACTACGTGGCTTCTAAGCCCCGTCGGTGATCTTCGTTGCAAATTAGAGAGAGAAAGAGAAAGACACATAAAAAATGGCGACTCTGATTCTGTTCTCTCAGCCATGGCAACCTACAATTTCACCTTCTTTCTGTTGTTCTAATTCAAACACCAACATTTCCAATGCTTATCAAAATCATAATAGCATTTCCCACAATTCTAAATTTAATTTCTTTTCCAATTCTCGTCAATTCTCTGTTCTTTCTCAATTCTCCACTCACTCCTCAAAGTCAGGTACTTTTCATCACTTCGCAGAATTATCATAGCTCACTTGTTTTCTCCAGCTTACAAATTTTCAGCCCAGTTAAACAAAATTGTATTTTTAGATGAATTACATAATTGGGTAGTATCATACATCATACTATGTTTACTAAAGAGCATTTGAATTGAAAATTTTTGTTCTTTAATTTGCAATTGTAACATTTTCTGCAGGCAGTGGAAGTTCATGGTTGCAAAGCAGTTCCTTTGCTGCTGGCATTGAGTACAGGAGTCGTCCTCTATATTCTGTATTTCCGACAAAACCTGCTCAAGTTTCCTCTGTGGAAGACCTCTATCAGTTTATTTGCTCGGGACCTCTGCTTGAAAAAATAGGCCTCACACAAGAGCAGGTGGCTGAGTCCATTGATAACTGGTTACTGTATGGCCGGTACCTATGCAGATTGTTTCAGCTTAATGAATTGTACCTTACAGAGCCTCAAAAGGCTAGGATTTATCACTACTATGTGCCAGTCTTTCTCTGGTGTGAACAACAGATCGCGGAGCATCAGTCCAAATTCAAAGATGGAGAAGAAATACCTCCTTTAGTGGTATGCTCTATACGTGGTTTCCTTCTGTCACTGTCTCTCATATTTTGTTCTCTATATGTATTGGTGTTATGCAGCTAATTATGGAGGCTTTTGTTTAAATTTAATAATTTTGGGGAATTTTTTGGCTTTAGTTTTTAGTTATGTTTCAGCTCTACAAACAGCAATAACCTGCTTGTAATTTGTGAGTTTGTTGTTATGAAGATTGCCCTTTTGTTTCTTTTCCTTCAAAGATATTGTTTTTCTGCCTTATTCCTTCCATATAACAACAATTTTCTTGATTCTGTTCTACACAGATTGGTTTCAGTGCCCCTCAAGGCTGTGGAAAGACAACCCTTGTCTTTGCTCTTGACTATCTTTTTGATGTGATTGGCAGGTAGGCTCTGAACTTTGAAGCAACTGTTATATTGAATTTATCCTTTGTTCTGATGACTATAGGGAAAGGAGATTAATTAACAAATTGTAGATACATGGTACAATTTTCAGGAAGTCTGCCACAGTATCTATAGATGATTTTTATTTGACGGCTGAAGGTCAGGTATATAGAAGCTGTTATTTGTCTTCTCTTTTTCAGTTGTAAATTCCATTTTGTTCTTTTTCTTTTTGGGCTGATAAGTTGTGTTTGGACTATAGAATAAATTAAGAGAAGCTAATCCAGGAAATGCACTTCTTGAGGTAATTATGCACAGATAAGTAAAGTAACGAAGAGTAAATTATCCAGGAACATTATTTTTTGTGACAACTAATTATTTTTGCTTGCTTGGTTTCCTTCTAGTATCGTGGAAATGCAGGAAGCCATGATCTTGCTCTTTCTGTTGAAACTCTGTCAGCGGTAACTAAATTGACAAGAGAAGGTGTTTCTCGCTACTCAATTCTGTTTTCTCCCTATAATGTATTTTTCGTGTAATATCTTTTAATTTGAAGTGTCCAGGTGTGAAAATGAAGCTACCAAGATATGATAAAGTAAGGGCGTAGCTTGCATATTCAGATTGTTTAAACATTTTTTCAATATGCAAATGGTAATGGTGAAGTGAATTGCCTGTTGATGCAGTCTGCATTCAGTGGGAGAGGTGACCGTGCTGATCCTTCAACATGGCCAGAAGTTGAAGGGCCCCTGACGGTAAGAAAATATTCAATTGTAACTTAAACTGATTCTGATACGTCATTTTTTTTTTCTTGGTAAAACATGATCCAGCACAGGCAAAAGAGAAAAAAAAATGAAGCAGCTTATTGAAATAAGTATGTTGAGTTTTTTACTGCCAAAATTTACCCTTCTCAATTAAAAAGAAAAGTTTTTCAACATTAAGATTCTGTAGTTCTGAGGAAGATAATGTAATATAACATCCAGCTTTGAAAAAAATTTAGATTTGCTGCCAAAACACTCGAGATTATAATATGATACTTGGAAATGTGGTATTATTTGTGCCATGTTCATCTCATGTCAATATCCTTTCAAAAGTGTTGATCTTTATATTGTGACACATGGATGGGTGTTCTAGGTTGTGTTGTTCGAAGGTTGGATGCTCGGTTTCAAGCCCCGTCCAGTTGAAGCAGTAAAGGCTGTTGATCCCCAGGTTAGAATTGGTGAAGTTCCTTTTTTTTCCTTTTAAGATTAAGCACAAGGAGTTCATGATACTGAGTTACTGATTATGCAAATTCTCTACCCTTTTCTTTTAATGGGAGGCATTGCTAATGAATTGAGCTTATTTTTCAGTTAGAAACTGTAAATAAAAACCTTGAAGCTTACTATGAAGCATGGGACAAATACATCAAGTCATGGATAGTCATCAAGATCAAGGACCCAAATTGTGTCTTCCAATGGCGCTTGCAGGTACGTTGTTTAAACATTCTCTTACAGAAATTACAAACTTTGTGTTCAGAATCTGGATATGTATTGGGGTGTTTCAATATGCAGGCTGAGATTGCCATGAGGGAGGCCGGGAATCCTGGAATGACAGATGAAGAGGTCTGTTTCTCAAATTGATTTATGTTTTCAAGTATTATGAGTGATATATCTTTCTGATAAATGATGATGAAAATCTACCTTTTGATGACTAAAGCTAGGAATTTTCATGGTATGTTTCCTTAGGTGAGAGATTTTGTTTCACGCTACCTGCCAGCATACTATGCATACCTTCCTACGCTTTACTCGGAGGGACCAAATGGATCAGATCCTGAACGTCTCCTAACCATTGAAATAGATGAAGGGAGAAACCCCATCCTTGCTGCCTAAATTAACTGCATGATAGAGTTCTGCTGGTTTTTCAATTCTTTGAGCATTTGGATGGCTATTCAGCATTATTTAGTTGTATCATTATTGTAGCTAAGTCAATGAATCTGCACTCTTTCCCTTGAAATGTATAGAGAATATTTCGTTAATACATAATAACGGCTATTGCTTTGTGGTTGCTGTCATTTGATTACATAGAGTTACACTATGCGCTGCTGCACTTGATTTATGTAACAGTCATAATGAATCACTTTATTCTTGGAACGATATCATAAAAACTAAATAATTGAAGTACACTATTATATAGAAGATTATTCCTTATCAGCTTCCAGAATCACCATTTCATACAACAAAGTAATGATGAAAAACATAAACTTGACAATAGTCTCTATCTAGGGACAGCAACAGCAGGTGCGTTCAGAGCAGCACCTACAACTCTCATAACAGCAAAAGCAGCAACAGAGTGTGTACAAACTGGATCAGAGAGTCAACTGATCAGGGATTATTAAAAGAGAGATTTTTTTTAGAATAAAAGAGAATTTAAAAAACTAAAGATGTACCCACCAAGCATAGAGGCTTCCCTTCTCCTCAGGGCCCGTCTGAGCATGATCATAGTATATCTTCTGCTGTGCTGGTGCAGACTGTGTCATATTTTTGTTGAGTTGAGTTGATGATGTTTCTTGCAACAGTGGTAGACCATATATATATTTATAAGCTCAAGCACAGAAAAGTTGCTTGAACATGCTTAAAGCCTCTCCCTTTTCCTTCTTTTGCCACTCATTTATTATGGTAGTTAGTAGAAAGGAATTGGGTAGCTTCAGTGGCTGGGAAAGTGATGAAACCAACCCCAAAACTGTGGGAAAGATCACATTCCAACAAACACTCTGCAAATACCAATCATAGGCTACTTATAAAGTATCATAATTATACCAAACTATCACACGATTAATAGAAAAATAGAAAGTATCATAATTATAGAGGTGGAAGCATACCTTATCCGTGCTCCAATTTATTGTCATCCCTGTTACTGCTTCCCAACCAATAACTACCTTCAAAACCATTCATTGCGCAAGTGCCTGCAACCAACAAATCTGGTGAAGTCAATTCCAGCTTAAGCACATTCTGTCAAAATGGATCCTTCTTAAACTTTAACAGTTACAATGCACATCAACTGAATTTCCTCTTAACTGAAAGACAATGATTGAACAAAATGCATTCATTCTCGCTTTCATTGGGCTTAAAATTGTTCTTGGGATATGTTTAGACAAAAGTTTTCATAAGCACTCTAGAAGAAAGTATGATCATTTTTTTATAATTTAAAATTAATTTATATACGAATTAAAAACGTATTTTTTTAGACAAGATAATATGATAGAATATCAATAAATTAATTTATACGTAAACTACTTTTACCTTATGAAAAAAATCATTTAATTTTCCTGTTTCTCTATCTTAGGAGAGATTTGTTATAAGTTTAGCTAAATAGACTCTCAATTAACATGATTTTGCTTCAGTGTACTTCATTTTTTTGGAATAAGCATCCACTGATATTTTCTGCTTTTTTTTAACCAATTTTTTTTTAGAAAAATTGGGTAAAACTAATTTCGAAGAAGTTTGGACTGATAAAAATATTTTTATTGAAGAAGAAAAATATAAAAAAGGACTTTCATAGAATTTAATTAATTTTTTTCTACTTTTGGAGTTTGAAAAAATTGGATTAAGTTACACTTTATTCTTGAGCCTAAAGTTAAATTTATAAGACCCCCCTTAGCAGGTTCTGGACCAAATGGATTAGCCCCTAGTCAATTATTTTAAAATATGGAAAATAAAAATGATTAAAATATTTTTTATGTGTAATAAGTTACATGTATATTTTTAATCACTATAAACTAAAACAGATAGACTTTAACAGTATGTGTAGAGTCAATTTATCATGTATTGTTTTATCAATAAAAAAATCTGGCCCACAAATTGGCTCATCCCACTTTGAGCTAATAAAATTTTGGGTTACGTTAGGCTTTTACTTCCTATACCCCCGTTTTTGAATATGCACTTCTATAATTTATAAAATATTTATAGTGATTTCCGGATTCATGTTATGGAACTCACCTTATGGAATTCATAAAATACGCTCCAAAATACATTTTTTTAAATATGATAAGATTTCCAAACAAGATTTATGGAATAAAATTTTTGGAATACATGAAATATAATCAAGAAGAAACTTTTTGACACAAATTTTCTAAAACATATATAGTTCTTTTAAGATTGTGTTTTTCAGAATGAAAAATTTTAGCTTTTCTTCTTCTAACTTTTGTGTTTTTCTTCTCTTCTTATTCTTTTATAGTGGTGATAGTACAGCATCAGTGACTTCTGTGACAGTGGTGGTAGGGTACGATGAGGGAGCAGCGATTGGGACAATCCGATTATTTGATCCAATTGTAGAGGTGCAGATTCAAAAACGGGGAGTGTAGGAAGTAAAAGCCTTACATTAGGTGAGGCTGAAATAAATTGGGATCTGAATTTTAATTTAAACTAATGAACTAATCAATCAACCATCTTCCAGCTTGGCACAATTCCATTGACATTTTTTCTTAAATGATGTTTTCTTTTTTATTCTTTTGCCCATTCTCGTGAGTCAAGCCTGTTTCCTTGATAAATAGTCATCTTTATAGCAGTGATATATTATTTAACACATATTTTCCAACTAAATATTTTTTTTTGAAAATTTTAAAATTATTTAGATTTAACTGATATTTGCAAAAAAATTAAAAAATGTGTTACTGATATTTTTCTTTAATTAAACTTTTATCTTAACGTGCGTGTTGGGGGTGTGTGTGTGAGTGTTTTATTTGTTCAAAAACTTCTTTCTAAAACAATTCTTCTGACTAGTTTCTATTTTACATCTTAAGATTTCAGAGCAGTATTGAAGATGGCCATACTACAAAAATAGAATCAAACATCTTAAGGTTTCAAAGTGCAGCATAATATATATATAATAAGAATAAACTTAAGTGCATCATGATCTTAACCATGAGACTTCACGAGTGAGTGAGTACAGAAATATTATGTAAATTATGGAGTGAAAACTAAATGATCACTGAATGGATCTAACAGCTGCAAAATCGGGATATAAAATTTAGCACAAAGCCAAAGCCATTACATTAAATTACACATGCTTACTCCTATATAACGATCGATGATCATAATACTGATTACATGCCAACCTCTCTTATTTATTTTCTCACTAATATAGAGATCAGTTCTAGGTTCTAGGTTTTTTACAGTCAAAGCAAAAGTAACTAATTAATAGAGGTGCTAAAGAGGACATGTACAAGCACCATGGATACATATTTCATCATACTAAATTCACTCTTCTACACTTCCCACCTATATATCCTCCAAATGCTTCTCATTATTACACTAATTAATATTTCTTCTTCTAGGTGGAACCCGAACATTTTGGACTAGATCTCGGACCTGCAACAATATTATCGCAAATCAGAAAATCAAAATCATCGTATGATTTTATTACACAATTAATGGATATATTATATAATGAACGAACCTAGGCCAAGAGCCTCTGAGCTAATCATAAGTCTTATCCTCTTGCACGATTCAACAAACATCCTACAAAAGAACCAGAGAACATCATTAATTTAAGAAAATGAAACATGTATATGTATATGTATGCATGTATATGCAAGTGGTGAATAGTAAAATGAAGGTTTGGAAGAGGAAAATTGATGAATAGAACATACTTCCATGGTACATCCCCGACCAACATCCAGTCACCATCTTTGTCCTCGTAGGTGGGCATGTATTCAATCCCATTTCCAGAGTCCATGAGTTTCCTCTCATTCATCAAATGATTACCTGCAACAATGGTTGGCCACAAAAAGACCCAATTACCCTCAAGCTCATCAAAACAAATATACCAACTTATATAGACTAAATGTTTGTGCTGTGATTAATACGTACGAATTGCTAAGCCACAAAACATGGTTTCCAATTCCCTCATCAAATGTTCATAACTCTCGAACATTTCAAGATCCACTTTTCTTAGATATGGAGCTCCATCCACAGCCACCTTCACGAACTTGCAACTCTTCATCGCATTCTTCCTGCTCGCCCTCACCGGCGGCCACCCCACCACCTGTTCCCTGCAACCACCCAAATTAACCCACAATCATCACTTCTTCTTTTCAGTAACGAATGAATTGTTTGATTACTAAGTTCAATTTTTTCTTATAGTGGGTTTAAGATAATCGAAAAAAATAAAGATTTTTCTACTATATGGCAGCTGGGTTCTTACTTGGAGGTCGGGAATTTTGATTTATTTAGCGAAGTGGCAAGATGGAGATCAACGGTGTCTGAGAAGGGACGTTTGGCGGCGGTTTTGGTACCCGGAAGACCCAGCGTGAGCTCCGTCTCCTTCAAGTTACAATCAACGGCGGCGGATTCCGACGAGTGGATGCTACTTTGTGACTGTGACCACATTGCGCTGAAACACTCACACGCGCGACGCAATTTCAACGTTCAAACTCGCGTTCTTTGGTCCTGCACCTTTTCCGGTTTTCCCTGTTACTGACTCTTTCGTTTTGTCGTTATGATTTGGAAGAGAGAGACCAAAGTGGTTGATATTTAGGACTTTGTTAGGCCTAGTAGCAGTGGTGCTTTGTTGTTTCTTCGGCAACGTGCGACCTTATATTATGGTGCGTGTGACCAGCGAGGTTGTTGGACCATCCCAAGCATGACACGTGTTGCTTGAACACCGGCTTTGATTCTTCCACGTATCAATGCGAGGGCGTATGAGGCAAGGAAAGCGTGTGATTCTGATTTGATTGCTTTGTTTTCTAATTTCCATTCAAATTTTCCTTTCATTTTCCTGTTTCTTTCATTCTTCACCACCTGCCACCTCATCCCATTTAACAGTAACGTTCCACGTAATTAATGACGTCATATATCCAACATAATATTATCACTGTTACAAATAACAAATATTATAATTTTTTTTATTAAAGAGAAAATGAATTGCTACACGAGACGTTACGGGAAGTTTGGTAGAGGAAAAAGAAGGTGAAAATGGAAAGAAAATGGGAAAATAAAATAGGGTGGAAACAGGTGGGCCCTTATGTTTGAGTTTTAGAAGAAACGGTCAACTCTAAGCGAAGTCCATGTGCACGTAAACAAGTCGTAGTTTAAGGTTGGTGCCCCCACAAAGCACGTGACCTTGTTTCTTTGTCGGTTCCTTCAACCACTCCCACACCATACTTTCTTTAATCTCCCAGGGGCCCTCTATATTCCCTCAAAACTCCTTCTTATAACCCCTTTCACTAGGTTTAACAATCTTATTATAAAAGGAAATTTTATTTAATCATTTTAAATTATTTAAATTTATTTCTAATTATTCTACCTTGCGTATTAAACTCAGTTCTTTTTCCGCTTTAGCTTTTCTAGAAACTTACTATTCGCACAAATAAAGTGAAACACATATTCTTCTCCATGTTACGTCAATACACATATATTTCATCAATTTATCCTTTTCACTACTCGCAGTAATTTCCTTTCTCTGCTTGTGAAGTTTTAGCATTTTAAGCTTTAGTTAAATTCATGAAATATATTGAGTACTTTATTTTAAAAGTCCAAAATGCCTGAAATCTCAATAAAAACTAATTAAAGCTATTTAATTAACTTGCTATATTAGAAATAACTGATAACTGTATTTAAATTTTTATTGATTAAACTTGTCTCTTTATAATCTTAACTTGTGTGTGTCTCGTTCTAATCCTTTTGTTTCAATTAATGTGGTTCAGCTATTAAAATTATTCTTTATATGATGAAACACCATAAGAACCAAATCTAAATCCAAGCAACATATATAAAGACACATAAGACACGTCCGGCTAAACAACATGGGGACCACAGTTTAAGCTATGCATAAATAGGTAAAAATATATATATATATATGTGGTGAAACATGAAATAAATAAAATTAAAAAAAAAAAAAAAAAAAAAAAAAAAAAAAAAAAAAAAACAAGACTAGTAAGACTTGTGGTTAAACACTGCGGAGATTGTAGACAGAAGGAAAAAATATATGTATTTTTAGCATTTATACTGTTTGTTAAACTTGATTTTTATTTTTGTATTTTTAAATTAATAAAATTGTTCTTTAACTTTTGAAAATATATGATCTTAGTTATTCTTTATACTTAAATTTAACATTTTTACTCATAAAATTGCGACAATGACTAAATTTATATATTTTCAAAATTTGAGAATTGATTCATCAATTTAAGAATATAAAAACAGAAAAAAAAAAAGTTTCATTATGAAGTGCAAGACGAAAAGCATATTTTTCCTAAACCAAAGCAACAAAGAAACGTAAGAATTATGATTAATCACCAGAAGGGCCAAGTCTAACTCAAAGAATATATAAATGTGTAGGATCTATATATAGTTAGAAGGCCATAGAAATCAATGTTTGTATAATAGTAAACCAAGACTCGTATAATTAAGATCCATGGCGAACACAGAAATTTAAATCCGTCATGAAGTTGGTACCATATTATAATCAATGCAAAGTAGAGAAAATTATCATCTATCTTACTTCTAAATTAATCTATCCATCGAACCTAACTATCAAACTAAGGTACATGAATCCAGAAAATGTATATAATCAATTTATATATTCACTTGTTTCCTTTGCTAATAACAAAAATTTAATATTCAAGGGTATAGTTTAAAAATGCTTAATGCTTTATCTAGGATTCTAAAACAACCATTTAAACCGAGTAGTATGTTTTTTTTATTCTAATGTGTTCCCCGAAACTCATTCTAGACTAAAGATGCACAATAGTCTGTATACAATATTAAAAAAGAAGCTAAAGAAATAGTATTTAAAAGAGACAAACCGTTTTAGGAACAAAATAAATTCCTTTTAAGTGTTTCAGCTTTTTAAAAAAATGTATTTTATTTAACTGTTATTTTCAAAATTTAAGACAATATTAATTATTTTTTAATCATTTATACTCTTACCATTTAACTCATCTTTAATTACACATTTTGTTCTTTTATAACTGTCGTTTTTCCAATAAAAGATGGTTTCATTTTATCTGTAATTCTTTTAAATTTTAGGATAGCTTAGTTTCTTTTTCTTCTAATTATACCTTTATTTCCATTTTTATTATATATTAAAAATTACCTGAACCTTAAATGGAGAAAAAAATAAAAAAAAATATATAATAAAGAACTTAATTAAATTTTGCATTGAAAACAGAAGAACAGTTTTCATGGATGTGTTTATTGTGGCGTAAATGAAAAAGGGTAAAATAAAATAAAAAAAATAGGTAGAGGGGTAAATTTATAAATGACAAAGTAATTAATAGTTTTAGAATTTTAAAAAATAACTAAAAAAATAAAAAAATCTTTCAAAAATACAAAATTAAAAAAAAAAGAGAGAAAATAGTTAATATTCTCAACATTAACTAGCTAAAAAGTTCGAACTGTACAAAATTAGGACAACTACATCTTCCTTGTATTCGCCATTTCAAAAGTTCCCTGAACATTTATTTGTCCATATTTATTTTACCAAACTTTGACTTCAATCTTTTCTAAAAAAAATAAAAATAAAAAAATTAGCCCCGTTATTTTTCTCTTATCCTTCTACACCTTAGTCTTTGCATAGGGCCAAAATCTTTTAGATACAGTATGACATTATTTTAGATATAGTACTCTTATTGCTAGTAACATAAACTTTTTTTACCGTGGCTATTGTCATAGTCGGTGTTAACATCATATTTGTATTGTTATTGTCATTACGTACTTATAAGTATTATAGTACTCACTCACATTTGTTTTAACTAATACAATATACATGCTCTATGTTTATCCTATCTTAACTACCAAATTAGGATTTAAGGTGTCAAAGAAACATAATAAATCTTATGTTGATGTTAATATGGTTACCATGAGAAAGAAATTTGAAATGAAATGTGTCCATTGTGGTGGAGAAGGAATTCACGTAAAGCTTAATATATAGTTTATTTAGAACATTTGAGCGTTAATTTGGTTGTTTGGCGTGTAGAAGTGGTGAGAAATGATCTGAAAGAGTGGGTTTTGGTATACCCCATTTGATGGAGAAGATAGAGTTAAATTTTATCCTTTAGCAATGAATTGAAAGAGAAAAGAAGAGACGTTGTCCTTGAAAGAAAGTGAATGAAAGCAAAGGACGATACCTACTATCCTATCATCATATTCATTCTGGGTCAAGCACAAGTCACAGTCTCATCCCGTGTTCTTTCCTAAAGGGGTGCCAATTGATGCCATTGTGGACCCTTTTCTTCTTCTTATAGTGTAATAGTAATACTACTACTATTTCTGCTTCACTCCTTCACATGGCCTGGCTCCATAGCCTTTATGGTTACCCCAATTTGCCATAGACACACTATGGCCACATCCCAAGATCAACACACTCTTGTCTTCCCAATTAGCTAAAAAAGACACCACCCCATTACTTCTTCCCTTCTTCAACCCTAGCTACCTATGGCCCTATCTTTTGTATCTTCTTCCTTACTTCTTCTCAGAGCCCACAACTTGTTTCCTATCCCTTTGGAATCTTTCTTTTCTCTTCATACAATGCCATTCTATTGTTTTGTCACTCATCAATCTCCCTTTCTCTCTCATTACTCTAAATTAGGGAGCCTTCAATACACACCTCTTCGACATGCTTCGGACAAATAAACACCATTGCGCCTGTTAGCATCACGGGGGAAACACACAATTTTTCCCTTCATTGCTTCATTTACAAGACTCTTTAGATATTTCTTAGTTTTATTCAACAAATAATCCATTTCAACTTCAATAGATGTTCCTTTGTTTTCAACAAATGGAGAAAGTTAATCATTCCCTCGTTATCCATTTGGATATCTTAATTTTATATATTTTATATAATAACTATTATATCTGAATTTTAAGTCTAACTTGATTTTATAAAATTAATTAATGAGATTTGCACTCACCCACTTATAATCAAAAGATTTCATCTCTAATAATTGTAGAATCTTGAACAATAACGTATTCCTTCAGTTTGCATGACTAAATACTTTGATTTAAATCTTTTACGTTTTTTTATTATTTGAAAGATTAATATATATGTATATATTATTAATGAAAATAAAGAAGAGAATACAAGTCCTGAGTACAGATAATCCTCCAATTAATGCAGTGAAGTTGTACTGGTGCTAATTTTATATGATCTGAAGTGTTGCTGAAAATAAAAGCATGTGTAGATGTTAGTACAGAGAAGATGCATTGATAGAATGTGAAATGAATGGTGATGCATGCATTGTTGAAACTCGGGGTCCCAAAAATTCTTACATGCATGGGTTTAGTTAAGTGGACCCTGGAGATGCAATGAATTGAATAGAAATAAGAAAGTAACAGTTACTTTAATTGCATAATATTGGTAAACTAAATTAGTTGCAGGCAGACAATTAAGATCCCAAAGGAACATTGATAGCGATGCATGCGGCTCCACGTCCTTTTCTCTCTCTCTTGCCTCCACCAAATGTATTATTGTTTCAACACAAATCTTCATCACCCATAATAAACATACTTAACTTGAGTAAATTGTCTAAAAAAACTTATAATTCAAAAATTAGAAAATAATTATTTCAAGGTAATTAAGAAGATTATTATAAAATGCATCCATTTTTAATATCATGCACGCAATCCTTGTACGTGGTTGACCATGGTATAGTAGATATTTAGAGGAATCTATTCTCTTGGTGCAACATAATTTACATATAATTTTCTCTTTCTAATATGTGGTCAGAAATACGATTACGAATTTGAGTTTAGGAAAAAAAACATTTGTGGGAAGAGATTAACTTTTTTCAACGAATCTCAATACTTCCAAAAGACTAGTACTTGACTCTTAATGGAGAGGTGTCCCAAGTTCACCTAAAATAGCAAATTATGTTCATGTATTAAATTTGTTATTATGACGATGAATGTTGTATGAATTTTGACTCTACAATAATATTTTTTTTATCATCAAAGAATAAATTGAATAAAATAAAACATTTTAGAAATGTTTCAACATAAAATAATTTCACATCATCGTTCAATTATAAGTCATATCATTGATATAACTTTTAATATAATTGGTATGAAAATAATAAATTTATTATAATATGATTAAATGATAGAATAAGGTAATTTTATATGTGAATTACACAACTCTTTCAATTACTATATATAGTATATCTAATAACAATACATTAAACAGAGAAATTAAACAAGAAGAGAACATTTTAGAAATGAGTTATACATCAATGTCAAATAATAATAATTTTTTTATCCATTAAATATGGGGTAATTCTAGTTTCATTCTAAATTTAATTTTTTTAATCTCTCAAAATTTTAAAAAATGGTTTTAGTATCTAAATACTAAACTTATAATCTAAATATAAACCTTAAAATATTCATTTTATCTCTCAAATTTAGTAGTCCGAAATTAAAATCATATTTTTTTCAATTTTGAGGGACTTTTTTTTTTAATTCGAGAGACCTAAATCATAGTTATCCCATATTACAAAGACTGTAATTTAATTAAACATTTCTAATATTAATAATTAAAAAGTTTCTCCAATATTAAATTAGTTAAAGCGAATAATATGCGTTGTCAATATATTCTCCATCAACTTGATTTAAAATGAAAATAAAAATATGATTTATTGAAATTAAAATAATCTTAAAATTTGTTTTTTATTTAAATAATATATTTTAAGATTGGTAGACACCATGCTTTTTAAATTTTAAATCAAATTAAAAATGTAAGATGTGACGTTTATAAGAGCTAAATAAATAAATTTAAAATTGAACGATCTAACATTTTTTATTGATAAACAAATATTATAACTTGTTAAAATGAAAATAATTCATAAAATGTTTTATATAAATAAGAGAAATTTATAAGATAAAGAAAATTGATATTTCAGCACCATGATAAATAGAATAAAAATAATAATATTGGTTCAAATACTATTTACTTACCGCAGTTGATAAATAAACTAATTTCGAATTATTACTTAAATCAAAGTGTGGATTTTACAAGATGATAAATGATACCACGAGCTTTGATATTCCAAATATTATATTTAAAAAAAAAAAAAAAACTTAGATACAGTTAATGTTATACTGGAAAATATTAAAAAACTGTAAAAAAGAACAGATGAAAAAAGTGTTTGGAATTATTAGTAGAAAAAATAAACCTGAAACAAAATCATATTTATAAATTCTACCAAAAATATTAAAAATATAGTTTTTTTACTTATTTAATTCCTTAGTTTTTTATTTTTTATTTTTAAAAGTTGTGGTACTAAAACTAAAAGGGTTGAAAAGATAACGGAAAAATGAGTTTAACTGAAGTGATTAATTCTTTCCAAAAGTATTTGTAGTAGTAATAATAATAATAATAATAATAATAATAATAATAATAATAATAATAATAATAATAATAATAATAAACTTGTGAAAAAGGCCTAAGAAAACAGAAAGAAAGAAAGGATAGGTAAAGATAAGATGGAAAATGCTTCCCGTACTGTAGTGTTACACTGTACCAATGTGAATTGTCTAAAACGTCTTTGATTATTTTGTATTTAAAAGATAGAGGTTTTTTCTCCTGTGATTTTCTCATTTTGCTTTTTTCCTTGGTGGAGATTTTGCAGAAATGAAAAAAAA
>Ga0209489_100870_pt1 | contig 60271 bp, 21 predicted proteins | sample SiratrowhiteBW_FD_187527 | JGI IMG/M metagenome (GOLD analysis project Ga0209489, IMG submission 187527) | Root nodule microbial communities of legume samples collected from California, USA - Siratro white BW (SPAdes) (version 2) | ecosystem: Host-associated > Plants > Roots > Nodule | place... | reverse complement strand
TGGAATTTCAACTTAGACATATTTGGATAAATTTCTGAATAACAACTTACAAGAAAAGAAAATAAGATAAATAAATGACATAATTCTTTCCTATAAATTTAAAATTAGTTAATTTATATATATATACATGTTATATAAGTTAATTTATAGGTATTCTTTCGTTTAACTTATCCCGAAACTAATTTTGATATTTTTTTCTGAAAAATGTATTTTGGCAGATATTGGCTGGCCTTCTGGATCAACATTCTATAGCTAAAAATCCTCAAGCTCTAAATATGGTGAAATGGATGGTAGATTACTTTTACAACCGAGTGCAGAATGTTATAACAAAATTTAGTATAAGTAGACATTATCAATCACTGAATGAGGAAACTGGAGGCATGAATGATGTCCTTTACAAACTATACAGCATAACGGTACGTTGATTGGTCCATTTCGTTTCTTTAACATTACTTCTGTTGAATCGTAGGTATATTTGATGTATTTCACAGATTATTATTGTATCATACTCTATTTTCAATTCTTACTTTGTTTCAGCTTGTTTTATTAAGTGTTAGCTTCTTGTTCATGGTACCTAGTTGTGCTGTAAACTTACATACCTTCTCAATGCAGGGAGATCAAAGGCATCTACTGTTAGCTCACCTTTTTGACAAGCCATGCTTTTTAGGTTTGCTTGCAGTGAAGGTACTGATAATTTTTTTTTTTCATTATGATAGAATTACCACTGATAAAGTATTGAGATAATAAGAACTAAAAAACATCAGTAAAAAAAGAAATGCACATTATAAAAACTAGAAAATTTTCCATGTAATTATAATTATTGTCCTATTAAAGTTTAAGTTTAAGAAACAGATCATGTAATGACCATTTTTTTTTGTCCCGAAAGTTGTTTCGCATAATGTGGCTATCCATAATATTGGGAACATCATAACGAAACAGTTAAGTATTTGTATGTTGAACATGGCCATTTATTTCTAGTTTAGATATTGTAGTTAATCTTTTACAAGGCATGAGAATTCTAAAATTGTATGATGTAGGCTAATGATATAGCTAATTTTCATGCTAACACACATATCCCAGTGGTTGTTGGATCTCAAATGCGGTATGAAGTCACTGGTGATCCACTCTATAAGGTGAATTGCTATGTGTTCTGTAGATTACTGGTACTGAAATTTGTTATTATTACTTTAAATTCCAATACAGGTTCTTGGTTTTTGGTGTTAGGAAATAGGAACATTCTTTATGGATCTTGTTAACTCTTCTCATACTTATGCAACTGGAGGGACATCAGTTGACGAATTTTGGTATCAAGATATCAGCATTTTAGTTTCAGTTATTTTTCATGTGCACTTCAATTATCTATTAATCAACTGTATCTATAAAAGCAAGAATTCTGTTTCTTCTTGCTAATATGTATTCACAGATTTTATTGTTACTAGTATTTCTAAAAAAATTTACTTTGCTTCGATTTTTCTTCATAGGAGTGATCCAAAGAGAATTGGAGACACCCTAGAATCAACGGACAATGAGGAATCATGCACAACTTACAATATGTTGAAGGTACAGCCAATCTTCATTAGTCATCATGGAATACCTGGGAAGCTGAAAATGAATATAGAAAATGGTAGATATATTATATCACATGATGATGTATTACATTAGTATGTATATGTGGAATTACGTGCTTATATGAGTGTAAATAAACAATTTCCTATAAAGTTTTCATTTTGTCCTCTTTAAGTACAAGGAAAACAAACAATTTTTCAGGTTTCACGGCACCTTTTTAGATGGTCCAAAAAGGTATCATACGCAGAGTATTATGAGCGTGCCTTAACAAATGGTGTTTTAAGCATCCAAAGAGGAACAGAACCTGGAGTGATGATATATATGCTTCCTCAAGGTCGCGGGGTTTCCAAGGCTAAAACTAGCCTTGGTTGGGGAACGAAGTTTGATAGTTTCTGGTGCTGCTATGGAACAGGTGAGCCTGGGTTCATCATATACTTCTCAAGTTGCATCAAAGTTTCAAACTAAGCTACCCCATATCATTCTCAAATTTCTTTTCCTGTCTTTTAGGAATCGAATCATTCTCAAAGCTGGGAGATTCTATCTATTTTGAAAAGGGAGGGAAAAATCCTACTCTTTACATTATCCAGTACATATCAAGCTTATTTAATTGGAAGTCTGGGCAAATTATTGTTAATCAGACTGTAGTTCCAGCTGTTTCATGGGATCCTTTCCTACGAGTGTCTTTTACATTTTCTCCAGCTAAGGTGCTTGTTACATTGTTCTACATCTCATGTAGCTAAACATTCATCTTAGATACATTAGAGTAAACACAATAATAGTTAATCTGCTTTATTTGGTCTGTTTTGTCCTAACCCCTTCTCTTCTAATGCCTTCAGTTTTAGAAAAAGTTAAGCTGCCTTGTTATGGATCTACTGATGATATATAAACTAATCAGGAGAAAGTAATACATGTCACATTTTAACATGTGTGAACCTTCTTCACAAGAAACCAACAAGCTACCAGGTGTAAAATACCTGTCTTAGTCTTCTAAAACATATCTACTTATGCAGAAAACTGGTACTTTGTCTACACTTAACTTCAGACTACCAACTTGGACGCATAAGGATGGTGCAAAGGGTGCATTGAATAATGAGTCTTTATCTCTGCCAACCCCAGGTGTGAATTTCTGTTTAAAACCAAAGAAGTTGAGATTTCACTGTAGTTACATACATTAGTAAAAAAAAAATTAACGCTTGTAACTTTCTGAAAATGCAGAAAATTTTTTGTCCATCACCCGAACATGGAATGCTGGTGACAAACTAAGCCTTCAATTTCCCATTACCCTTAGAACCGAGGCCATAAAAGGTAGCTTGAGTAGATATTTATTCCATTTGTGTTAAATGTTGATTACCATTACTCTTCTGTCACAGTGTGTATTTAATATATCTAGTGTAAAAAATAACTATGTATTTGACATTACTGATATAGTGTTTTGAATCAAATACAGATGACAGGTCTCAATATGCTTCTATTCAAGCAATTCTTTATGGTCCTTATCTTCTTGCTGGTCACACCACTGGTGATTGGGACATCAAAGCTGCACCAAATGCATCTATAGAAGACTGGATTACTCCAATTCCAGCCAGCTACAACAGTCAGTTATTCTATTTTTCCCAAGCCTTTGCCAACTCAACTTATGTTTTCACAAACTCCACCCATTCATTAGCAATGCAAAAACTACCTGTGCCTGGAACTGATTTGGCCCTTCATGCAACTTTTAGAGTTATCCCAGGAAAATCTGCCACAAAGTTTACCACTTTGACAGATGCTATTGGTAAAACAGTAATGCTAGAACCATATGATCATCCGGGAATGCGAGTGATTTACCAAGGAATGGAACATCCTCTTACAGTAGTAGGCTCTTCCTTGGGTGGCTCCTCTTGTGTTTTTGTTGTGGTCCCAGGATTGGATGGACACAAGGAAACCATATCTTTGGAATCCAAAAGCTATAATGGTTGCTTTGTGCATAGTGGTTTGCATTCTGGCAGAGGAGTGAAACTCAGTTGCAAGACTTCTTCTGATGCTACATTTAAACAATCAGCAAGTTTCATTGCCAAAAGAGGAATAAGCAAATATAATCCTATCAGCTTTGTGGCCAAAGGAGCAAACAGGAATTTTCTTCTGGAGCCATTATTGGCCTTCAGAGATGAGTCTTATACGGCTTATTTCAACATTAAAGGTTGATTTTAGGCCTTATAAGGCAGTGTAAGTTTCATTGTTAAGCTTACCGAATAGTTATGGTACTCATAATAGGAGAATTGGTATAAAATTTTTAATTATTATTATTAGCATTTAAGAACTTCAGAATAAGAAATTTGTAAAATATAGTACAGTCTCTGTAAAAATAACATATAGATCAATCAAAGTGTTGTTTATGCAATTATTGGTATTTATTTAATTTGCACAGCTTATACATTCAGCTAAAAAATGTACATAGCAAATATTGCAATTCTGTGATCTGTCAAAGGTTTTGATAAAGATGTATGAAATGGATGAGTTCCATTTGCACTGTATAGGCCTTTGCCACCCAAAAAGCTATTAGGATTAAACTTTGAGATGTGAAAATATTAATGCATTTACTCTACTCTTGTCTCATGAATTCTAAATAAGTAGAGCAATAGACAAGTGTTCTTACCGCATTTCATTGACAGTGATTTTTAACACTATAATTCTACCCTAATTTTTAACAATTACTTCATGTATTAAATATTTATTCAGCATTTAAAATACTCGAAAATCAGTGTATTTGCCTTAGTTTTCATTTATACAGTTTTAATTCTAGACTGGTGATTTTTTGGATTGTACGTTCTGAAACATTAAAAGGTAATAATCTTTGTATTTTAGATTGTACATTCTGAAATACAAAATTTAATATATAATCTAAAAAAATTATATTTTAAGATATATAATTCAGAATACATATTTTATTTTTGTATTCTAGAACATACATTATGGAATAAAAATATTATATTATGAAATTTTGGAATATAAAATTTATATTCTAGAATGTATGGTTTGGAGTGTATTTTTTTTATTTTGTAATCTGAAATAGATAATTCAAAATACATAATTTGTACGTCAAAATATACATTTTAGAATATATAGAATACAAAATAAAAAATATATTCCAGATTTTACATTTCAAAAAATATTTTCAAACCCATTTACATATTTTATAAATTATTTTGGTTTAAAAATATTTTTTAAAATATTTAATCCAAAATATATTATTTTAGAGGGTCTTCACCACCACAGTGGTGCACATTTGAAAATATGGAGGTGCAGAATGTAACTCCCTATTTTATAAATGTTTTTAAATGTAAATTTGGTGTTGAATGTCAACAAACATCTGAATTGGGCTTTCGGTATAATTTTGACTTTTGCAATCGACATGGTTAAAGTTGCACCAAATGGCGAAATGAGACTCTGAAACAAGTTTCAAAGAGTACGAAATAATTTTGACCCGAAAAAATTGTACAAAGTCCAATAGAAACAAAAAGGCAACCACCGAGAAGACATGGATCATTAATTTCATGTTCAAATTTTCGAATTCAAGCCTTTAAGAATATAGTTACATTATAATTTTATCCCGTACGATTTAGATTCGATCATACTAAGGTCTTTTCGTGGAAAAAAAAAAAACAAAAAGTGCTAAAAGCCTGTTTGAGTTTCAGGATCTGAGATTTCAAATTAGGTAAGGAAATTTTTTTTTCTATTATTTTTTATTTATGTTCAACATCATTAAACTAAATTACAATATATAAGTAAAGTAATTGTATCTTATAAATTAGTATTGTAAAAATAAATTAGATTTAAATTTACAAAATTTATTCCAATAAAATTCGTGGAGTTTATTGTATATCACTGTTGTCGAGTTATTGCTGGACTACTTAATAAAATAAAATAAATTTATATTTTAAAATTTATACATAAATTGGATAAAATAGATTAAATATTTAATATTAATTAGAGATAATATTAAATTTGTCTCAAAATACTGAAATAAAAAATGTTAATAAATTAAAAAGAAATTAACTTATGAATAAATAAATGAAAAATAATATAAAAAATGCAGTATTTAATTTAATAGAAATAATTAAAATTAATAATATATGTTAAATATCATATTGGAGCTGCTTTGAAAATCAGAGATCATTTTTTTTAACCACTACTCTAAACTTAAGACATCTGTTAGACTTTAAAATTATTTTCTTTTCATATCTCACCATTTGATATGGAAAGAAATTTAAATTGAAATCTTTAATGTTTTATCTATTTTTTTTTTCTCTCTTTTCAACTTATTACTTGTTTCAAAGTATGTAATAAAATGAGCTATAGTATATTACTTATTAAATTTAGGTAAATGAACTTCTACTTTGAAAAGATAAAATAAATAGTTAATATATAAATTAATATGTACAAATTTATTTAAAGAATTAATTATTATTCAAAAATATCAATTGTAATTATAAAACTAAATGAAAACATTAATAAGGTTAACAATAACATCATTTACGTCCATAATAATTATAATTATCAAAATAAATCATATCTACATGACCTATGATTTAGATTAGATTAAGCTTCGGAAACAATAACCTTAATAAAAATATAATTTTTTATTCTAGTATGACATCATGTTTATATGAATTAAGGTTAGGTTGATTCACTAGCTAATAGGTTTATCCATATATTTTAAAGTATATTAATATGCAATAATTATATGTATTATTAAACATGTTCTTCTATTTAGTTTCGTCGGTCATGATAGAGTTTAAAAGATAAATAAAGTGTTGACTTCTAGTTTTAAATCAATTAGTAAATATTCTTTTTAATGTTACGTACTGTGATATTTTAATTAGAATTCACGATGTCACCCTAATATAATTTTTTTAATGCTTTTGATAACTAGTTACTTATTTTAAGCATATATTATGAAGGTGGAAGAAATTATTTCAAATAATATTTAGATAAAGATGGATAATTATATATAATTGTTTAATCTCATTTTTATTCAATGTGAGATTTAGACTCACACTTAGATTTTTAATAATTTTCTTCTCAAATGAGAGTTTCCATCGTATGAGTCGGTCATCATCAGGTCGGTGCAAACCATCAACTCTAATACTACTTGTTGTGATTGTTGGGAGAATTCGGTGGACATAACCGGAGATATCTCACAAAAAGGAAAAATGGGCCAAACATACATAAGGAAATGATACTACCTTTAACCCAAAACTTTAAAACAGTGAATTTATGAATCTTCTTTCTTATATATTACTTAACTTTTTTATTTTTATTCAATGTAAAACTTAAACTCACATTTGAATTTCTTAACAATATCAACATTTATTTTATATAAACTAAGTTATATATTTTTTTTTAATATTGAATTAGGTAAAAAGTGATGAGCTTGAGTTTGAAAGATCCTTCAAATTGAATGCTCGATCCAGCTACGATATTATGCATTGTCTGATCCCCACGTGTGATGTTTTGCTTATTTCACTCTTAGCCACTCATTTGGTCCCTACATCCAATCCAACATTATTGATTTCTCATATCCAACATTATTGATTTCTCATATCTTTATGCATCAATTGCTTTCAGATCCGTTCCACACCAATTATTCTTTTCAGTTCATAAATAACCCTACATAATTAACAAAACTTTCAACAATTGTTCTTCCCAACTTCTAATAACTTTGTACTAATCCAATATTCACCAAACTATTATTCTTAATTAATAGCTCTAGATTAATTAAAATTTAGTGTTCACCATCAATGCTTCAAGATAAGATAATATTAATACTTTTCTTAAAAAAGAAAGATGGTATATTACTTTCACTTTCCTTTGTTTTTTTTCGCTTTTAGCAGTTCTATTTGAGTTTTTTTTTTTGTGAAAAATGTTATTTATATATCAATTCACGCAATAATATATCTCTTATAATTTATTGTATGTCATGACGATGGAGAATTAAACACAAAAAAACAACGTTTCACAATTACTGTATAAAATGTTATATTTAAAATAAAATTAATTATTTTTAATTGTATTACTATCTTTATTTGTAAGAAATTCGGGAGGTTTATTTTTTAAAAAAATAACCCAAAAATAAAGAAATACAGTTGATATTATAGCATGTACTAAAGAACCTTTTTGCCTTTCCAAATATGGCATTCATTATCGGTTTTTTATTTACAGTGACAGTATAAAATATTGAAAAAAACAAGAACATAATAAAGAAAATAATCATCATGTTATATTATACTTCTAAAAGGGAATTTATTTTGATGTGAAATAATAATAATAATAATAATAATAATAATAATAATAATAATAAAATAATGTAAACTGATAAAAGTTCCACTTTTAATATTGACTGTACCTGAAATAAGTCTTTTTAAAGAATATACTCGTATGTAAAACAAATATTACAAAGTAAATAAAAATAGAAAATAATGCGTTAAATTTAAGATAAACCATATGTTTCAAGTGAGTAAAATCTAACTTATTTATATTTATGTAGTAAAATGTCTTTAATAAAGAGATGGAATAACACAGGTTTAATATCATTAATAAGTTTGTAAATAATTAATCTACCTGCAAATAATCGAATTGAAAAAAAAAATAGTATTGATGTTCCTTTAATAATAATTGTTCCCACGTTAATTTTCCAAAAAAAAATTATAACTTATTTCGTCCATGATATCTGTATGCAGTTTATAAAAAAAAATCCAATAAATTGAATAGTGCTAGATCCATAAACTGTTGAATTAATTAATAATTATATTTTAAGAATAAGATTAAAGATTTCACAACCATATTTTTATCAATAGTTACGAAATAAAATATACTATGAAGTTTTAACGAGTATCTTAAAATGAAGATTAGTAAAAGTGAAAGATAATTGTTTAAAAGTCCAATGATTGAAGATGTAAGGGTGTTAACTATTAAGGCAACAAGCAAATGATTGGAGGGCAATTTCTCCGTTCCAACATGAAAGCCACGTTGCGTTTCAGTGCATGTCGCCGACATAGCTTTTCATTCATGGGATCTCCTCATAAAAGACAGCCATAATTTTTTCATTAAAAAGTGTTATATAAAAGGTAAAAAAAATCAATTAAAAAAACTGTTTAATCTTAATTCGTGAAAAACATATTACCTTTTCACCAAGTCAATCCAATCCAATTCAATCATAATACCAACAGAGTGGATCTTGGATTGTTTACTGTGATGATAACAAATGATTGCAATGAAAGCGAAGAAAAAAATGAATGACGTAAAGCTTTGGAGCTACATAATGTTTATCATCAGAAGTTGATACAAAATTCATGCAATAAGGACGTGCGCAGAGGGAAGAAACTCGCATTTTATTTAGCGTAGCGCAAACATATCTCACATCAAAACACAACAAACACACGATCATTCATGAGTTAAGTAATGCACGCACACACAAATCTAATTTCAAATTACAAGTTTGGGAGAGTGAGTTTGTAATAAGTACTAATAACAACGGTAATTATTAATTAATGATTAATTAATTAATTAATTGTACAAGATTGTTGGGGAAGATTAGCAAGGTTTGAGTGGCTTCCCGCAGAGACAATCGTTGAAGACGAAGGAGGAAGCTTCGAGATGATCGAAGGGTGATCCAAGGGGAATCTTGCCACAGAGATGGTTGTGACTCAAATCTAAATGTCCAATGTAAGAAGCAGAGGATATAGATTTGGGTATGGCTCCTTTCAGATTATTGTAGGACAGATCAAGGGCAGTGAAATAAGACCTAGGACCAAACGCGTCGGGTATGTTACCCTCCAAGGCGTTTCGGCTCAAGTTTAGGTCACTGATGCCCGAACTAAACAGGCTCACGGGAATGGGCCCAGAAAGTTTGTTGAAGTCCAAATTCAATGTAGACAACACCGCCATTTTACCCAGTGACTCTGGAATGAGCCCAGAAAGTTGGTTACGAGACAGATCCAGATCCGCCAGACGGTAAATGTGTGCAACGGAGGCCGGGATGGGCCCACTAAGCCGGTTTCCGCTGAGCAAGGCCCGGCTCAGCATTCGGAGAGAACCGAAGTTTCTCGGAATGGGCCCGGAGAGGAGGTTGTTACGGAGATCCAAGTGCATGAGACTCGTGAGGTTCGCGAGCGACGCCGGGAGCGTGCCGGAGATGCGGTTGTCGGCGAAGTTGAGCACCGTGAGGCGGTGGAGCCTGCCGATGTCCGCAGGGATGCTGCCGGAGATGCGGTTTCCGATGAGGTCGACGATGCGGAGGAACGGCAGGGTTGTGATGCAGCGAGGGATCTCGCCGGAGATTCCCTTCCAGTCTGCGATGGTGATGCTGGAAAGTCGCCGGAGCCTGCAGATCGCCGGCGAGATGTAGCCGGTCATGTAGCCGGTCCGGTGAGCTCGCTCGAAGATCGGCTCCTCGGACTCGCCGCGGAGGTTGATGTCGGCGACGCGGCGGGTCTCCTGGTCGCAGCTCACGCCGTACCAGTTGTGGCAGCAGTCGGTACCGGTCCACGAGTTGAAGATTCCGAGGTAGGGTTCGTGGAGCGCCGCCTTGAATGCGAGCAGCGCGGCTCTGTCGGACGGCGGACACGACCGCACGCCGGAGATGAGTGCCATGAATAACACCACTATCCCCGTGATAAAGCTAACACCACCCATTGTGGTTGCCGTGGAAGTTGGTTACGTGAATACTTGTTTATTTATTCGCTGTTTGCACTCTACTATATGCTGTTATCTGTCAGTGAAGTTATTGAAACGGTGAGAAGGGTGTGTTTGTGTGGCTACTTGCATGGGAGTTTGGGATTCTGATGATGTTATTTATACTGTTGAATAAAGTTTTGTTTGGGTGACGAGTTTGCCCCTCGCAAAGTTCCTAACTGGTGAAGTGATCTTCGACACTTGGACTTTGATCTGGATAACTTCTCTTGCTTTAAATAATTTGAAGAAATATAAGGAAGAACACGTGAACATGGGAGAGAAGGAAATGGTGTGACAGATGGAGATTAGGATTAGGGTTGGAGCATGCACATGGTTGAGTTGGAGAAAGGTCAAGGAACTAAATTATGAAACTTCCTGGCTTCTATTCTAGATACTCCTAGCATTCACACTTCTGTAACTTCAAACTTATTTATTGCCGAATTATAAGTAGTAATTATTACTGTTTTTTTTTTTTTTCAAAACCATAAGCTGTCAATGTGTTGATGTTAAGTTTGGATTATAATTTGTTGGAATGGATTTTAATAGAATTAGTTTTGTATAATTAAATGGGGCCAAAACATATTAAAAAGTCTCAATTTTATATTACATTATTAGAAATTCTTGCATATTGAGTTTGTCAAATCGACAAGACATGTAAAACGTAAGGAGGTTCATGAACTTGGGAGGGTTTTTCTCGTAGGTAAATGGGTTAGGATGCTGTCATGTTCCACCTGTGGACGAGTATTACTGATACTATTAGTACACTGCGATGTGACCCCACAGGTACCTAAATCTTTGTCTCCCTACTTCTTTTGGAATTAGGGGAAGGAGGTTTAATTCCATAATTAATGCCCTGGGTTTAACCTAATATGCCGCAAAATAATTATTGTTGTCGGTATCAGAATCTGTGTACGTGAACTAATTAAAAGGGGTATCGCACTAGCTAATTGATCCTTAGCTTTTTGTGGTCACACTCTGAAAAATGACCCACTTGCATATGGGTCCTTATCGCTTATCCATACGGACAATCCCATTATATCATTTTTTTGCCTTTGTTAAACGATCTTTTCACACCAAATAATAATAATAATTATTATTATTATAATAATAATAATGGCGATATCAATTTGTGCTGATGTTCTGTTTTCGAATATACATATTTGGTTTTCATTGATATCAGATTCGGAGAACGAAAATTGTATATCTTTTATCTGTCTATTCGAGAAAGCCAAAAAGAAATGCAATGACTCGATTAAAATATAGTTTGTGCATGTGCGAGTTTTTCTATTATTTTAGGTCTCTGGTTTTGCATTGAGGAGGAAGAATCCGACCAGCCAGTAATGTGCAGAAAACCTTATCCGCAAGATTTTATGCCAGGTTACTGGAATCAGGAACAATAGAATAAAAAAAAGAAACGGTGTCAAATAAACAGGTTTTCTCGATTTTGTTTGTTTCTACTAAGATTTTACACAAATCCTGACAGTTAAGTGGCACACAAACTTTTCCCTTCATTAATTTTAACATAAAAAATAGAATACAAAAGATACACGAGGCTCTTACCCAGTTTGAATTTAGTTTGACTAAACAATTTATAACCCATGATCCTGCCATTTTTTACGGTAAAATGATTGTCAATAGGCTGCATGTGTCTCCATGTGCGAAATGATCTTCATTCAGATGGTTGGTCATAGATTCCTGGGAAACAGTAAGATATTTAAAGTACATTTACCTTCTCTTTCACCTAACTTCCATTTCCTTATAATCTCAATTTTTCTATTCATTCTTTATCTCATCATTATACAATTTATCATATAAGCATTCAGGTACAAATTTCAACAATGCATTGATGAAACAGAATTTTCAGTACATTTAGAAGTCTTATATTATTTAAACTTAAGTCCGCGCCACCATTTTATTATTATTATTTTAATTATGGGTAACAAATATGATTCACGAAGACACTTCGATTTTGATCTATGTAGTCTATAATTTTACAGTGGCATCACTTGAGTTCTTAAGTATTAGGCACACAATCTTTCAAATTATAAAAACGAACACTAAAATGGTCGACCTTTATAATTTTAACAATTAAATGGTATTTTCACAAATTCAATAATTAAATCGATCATTGTTTGTAACCCTGAAGATTAATTTGATATATTACTCTTTTCATCACAAATAATTCAGCGATAGTGGAGGAAGTACATATTTTTTACTTGATTTTAACCTATAATATGGAGCTAACAACTCCAATGCGTCAAAGTTAACCTAGCAACTAAACAAGAAAAGAAAAGAAAGAAAAACCCTCCTAGATTTAGATTACAATGATACTCAAGTTAGCACTAACTCTCTCACATTTAATTGCCACCTGGCCTCTCTGCAACACATATCATGAAGTGAAAAGTATAGTGCCTTCGAAAAGTGCCAGTTCTTATGTACAGCCCTGTGCATGGTCTCCAGATCCATCTAAAAGTAAATGTTCATCACGCTAACGATTCTCGTGCATATGAGGTGAAGGTGAAGTGTGAAATGCTGCCGAAACATTATGGAACAGAGCAGGTACCACATTGTGAAACTGCATTGGCATGACACCCTGTGATCTCGGATCAGTAAGCTCCTGTAACATGCAAATAAACATACTTAAATCTTTAAACCATGCCATACCCGTTCTTTCACTAATACTTGAATGAAATTTATAAAATTATTTCATCAAGAATACAGACACTGAATGTTTGTTGGCTTTAACACAACAAATGAATACGCAGATGCATGATCACATACACCGATCAGTTCCTTCTGTACATGATATGCAAAAGCTATAATCTACATAATTTATCATCCAATGAGTAAAAAATCTAAACTCGGCCTGCTCTGATTTTCTTTCCCCTTCTGAACACAAACTCTCAACATACATTTTTCATTGATTATCAGATCATCCCTTGCCCCTATGTTTTCGCTTTTGGATAGATTTTTTTACCTTGGCTTCTCTCCAGTGCGTGTCCTAATGGTGTGTTTTGAGGGATGTTGCTGTCTTATTAAATATGCAAAAGGGGCTCCGCGCCCCACTGCAGCCCTAGCATCCTTGTTTTTTAGTTTTAATTTAATTTAATTTAATTTATTTTAATTTTTTCATTGCTTGAGGATACCATATTCTGTTCTATGCATATACCAAAATAAATGAAGACAGAGTTCAGTCCCCAAAAACAAGTCTTTCATGGAATTTGAAGAATTAGCAGAATATATTTCCAAAAAATACAAGAAAATATAACCATAGATATATGATGGCAATCAAAGAATTAGGAAATACCATACCATATGTTGAAAACCATCTTTCCCACTACCTGCTTCGACAAGAGATACCTATAGCATAAAAGAGAACAAACTTAGTTACATTTAATAAAAATAATTAAATACTAAGAGGTCAAATCATTAATCAACACAATAGCTGACCTTTCCTTTATCACCTCCACTGTTTTTGACACTTCCTTGACTCCTACAAGCCACACCAGTTCTCACAGCTTTCTTTCCCATATTCGGCTTCGGATCAGGAACCTTATGGTTAGATGTAATAGTAGATTGATATTCTTCTTCAACATTACAAACAACATGGGTAGCTGAGGCATCAGGTCTCGTACCATTCTCAACAGGGTTGTTCAAATTTACACATTGTTTTAGTGCCTCACTCATGGCACCTAAAGCCATGTAGTAACTTTCCTGTGATAACGAACCTTCTTCGCCTAATATTATGGCCCGCCTACACAAATCATTGAATCGCCGCACCTTTGATTGAACCTCTTCCAATTTTTCACCAATAGGGTGCCTGCTCATAGCAGCGTTTGTCCATCTTTGCAATATATACTTTGGTGGAATGCTGAAAACACCAGACATCTGTAGAACAACAATGGCATGTCTACAGAGATAACCTTTATATTCAAACAAACGACATGAACAGCATATATCTGAGCAGGATGTGTTCCATTCTACCATATAGTTTTGATTATTTTCGAAATCTTTCACAGTATAAGTGGTAGTCACACCATCACTTTCTTTCTTAAGATGGCAAGCAGCTGCACCCAACACCTCAACCTGGAACTTTCTAAAAATTTCATGTGTGTAAACTAATAGCATTTGTTTTTCAAAAGGGGAAGGAGACTTCAGGTCAGGTGTTTCATGCCAAGCATCAAAATTTGCTTTGGCTTCCTCTTCATGCCTATCTTCAAGAATCACTCTGTATTGTTCTATAAATTCTCTCAATGAAGAATCAACATGGATATAATTGTCAAACAATGAATTTAAACTTTCAGAACGAGAACTCGTAGACAAGCCCGCAAAGGAAATATCTTTCATAAATGTTGGCACCCAACATGTACGGTCATCATATAAGGATCGAACCCATTCAACATCTCCAAGGCTAAAGCTGTCAACCAACTTCCACCATCTCTTTTCAAATTCCTCCTCTGTCCATGATTTGTATATACATTTGTTAAATTTTTCCATAAAGCTATTGTGCCATGCGCCTAAAATTTGTAGTTGTTTTGGTATCTTTTCCAAAATATGCCACAAACAAAAACAATGGCGTGTTCCTGGAAGAATAGTGGCAACAGCTGCTTTAATAGCATCGTTTTGGTCTGTGAGAAGAACTTGCGGTGCTCGCTCCCCCATTGCTATCAGCCATGTTTGCAGTAACCAAGCATAGGTAAATATTGTCTCGTCAGCAATCAATGCACAACCAAGCAATGTTGGTTGAATGTGATGGTTTACTCCAACAAAAAGTACCAACGGTATTTTATATTTGCTAGTAAAATATGTTGTGTCAAAAGAAACAACATCAGAAAAGTACGTAAAATCTTCCAAGCCTTTAGCATCAACCCAGAACACATTTCTTAGTTGATGTTCTTCATTCAAATCAACTGCATAGAAGAATTTTGGATTCTCTTCTTGCATGTGCATGAAGAGCTCAAGAAGTAATTGAGCATGTCCTGCTTCTAGAACCAAACTCCGGCCTTTATCATGTTGATGTTTCACAAAGTTCTCTAAGCAATCAACATTCTGATATGCACTAAATAATTTAGAAACTTCATTTGAGGTCTTACGCCTACGCATTCGAACATCATTACCTAGTGGATCAGAACTCCTGTGACTCCGAAAAAAATGAGCCTGAGCCGGTAAAAGTTCGTGATTATGCTCCTTCACAAAGCTGTAGACATACCATTTACCATCTTGCCTTCTTTTTACATGCATGCTTGCTTTACAGCCAATTTTTGGAGAAGGGCGCGGATTAATTGCATCATCCGATTGCTGCTTATTACCATATCTTATACATGAAAATTTGGCATCAATAAATTCCTTGGATGCCCTAGATCGCCGACTGCTCAGCTTAGCAGTGCCAAACCCTGCAGACTTAGCATATTCTTTATAAAATGCATATGCAGCTTCATGAGAGTCAAATTCCATATCATGATGAGGCTCAGAAATTGAGCTACCCACGACGGCAGAAGAATCCATAACTATTGAAGCAATATTCAGAATTCAGCTCCAGTTCACTTTCCAAAAAATTGTTTCACATGTCCAAAAGTATCACACAGATGAAAGATGCAAAGGTTTGTCTAGATGATCCAGTAAAGGTGGTACCTGAATGGAAGGGCAATGCTTCGCTTGAGAAATTGTGTCACTAGTAAACAAAAATCTTATTTTAGATAATCTCGATTAAAGAAATGAAGGGCTCAAGATTTCAATAAAACAATCAATACAAACAATACAAAACAACTAAAGGTTTTTCCACATAGCTATTTAAGTGCATAATTATGCATAATTCTCTTTTACCAGTCCACTTTAGCATAATCTAACTTTATGATATCAAAGAAATCTAGAAACAGCTATCCACTTTTCCATCCACTCTAAGTTTTAAACGTATAGTTCATTAATTTATATAAGCGGAATGACTCTCCTCAAATTCACACCACATTCGTGATTAAGTAGCCAACTGCATTGTACGTGTTAAATGTGATACTGAACATACTCATACACTAAAAAGTTAATGCATACTCAATAAAATTCACCTATCTGAAGTCTAAACTTGCATCTAACCATGGTAAAACCAAACAGCTTAATCAGAACATAAATAATTTATCATTTACAGAAACTGAAGCGGTTTACCATTTATTTAGCACCGGCCTGTAAGGCTGGGAAGCATACAAAGCAAAATGAAGCCAAAAACTTTCAGAGATTAAGTGTAATTTAAAGAAAGCAGAGGTAACCTTACACCAAGTCGAACCTTTTCCTTCTGCTTCGCCTTTGATGCGAGAAATCTGCTTCCATACGCGCGGATCCAAGCCCTAACCAGGTGTCTGAGCAACCTGATATTTTTCTTCTCAATTTGGCTTTGGAAAACAAATTAGGGTTTATCTGTGGATGATTACAGAGTAATCTACATACTCAGGAAAGAGGATAGAAATACACCAAAAAAAAAAGTGTTTCCTAAATAGTTATATCATGTAAATTAGAGAGGGTTAGGGAAAATTTATTATCATATAATAAAAATAATAAAATTATTATCATATAATATTGTACTAGGTATATTCAAATGTATGAATCTTTTATTTAATAGTGAGGAAAATATATAAATTTAGAAATTATAAAAATTAAAGTTTAATATATTTCCTTGCAATTTTGGAAAAAAACTCAAGAATACCATTGTCCCTCCTCAAATATAAAAAGTTTGCCACCATGTTAATGAAGAAAAAAAATGTTAATTCAGCACGTAATATTTTGTATAACATAATATAATATTATATTACGTTAATTTATTTTGAAATATATTATAAATATGTTTTAATTGTAATTTTTAGATGTCTTTGAATTTTATTATTTAATTATATATAATTTTAATTTTATATATTATATGATTAATTGAAAGTTTAATGTTCTTATTTGTATTAGTGTAATTTAAAGAATTTTGTCTTGTAGCTGTAAGATATTTCTATAACTCATGATGGGGCAAAAGAGTTTGTGTGTTTCTATATCCATTAGTGAATACTTTTAATAGATATTTGTAGAAAATGAGTGTGGGTATTTTATTTTTTTAACTTGTTAATTGAAGAATATGAATATTATAATATTTGATTTATGAATATTAATTTTTTATTATTGATTTTTGTTTCTAAACTTTTTAATAATTAAGTTATTAAAGTAAACATATTATAAAAGAAAAAAAGTAATAATTGAATAATTGTTTAAAATTTAATTTTATTGATTTTTTTTTTATTTAAAGTCCTGATACTAAATTTTTTTAAAGGGATTTATTTTATTTATAGTAAAATTTTATCATATAATTTTATTTGAACTATACTTTTAAGATAAAAAATTATTTAAGTTTATATTTTGAAATTATTTTTTATAAATTATTTTATTTTATTTTTAAAGGAAAAAAATATGCATCACAGTCCTATTTATAATACTGTTTTATTATGTAAATTATTTGGAGTATGCTTTAATATTCAATTTTTATTTGAGATTATATTTTAAATAAGTTTTATTAAAATTTATCCCGAATATTCTTGGTTATCTACATGTAATTAAAAAAACTCATGTATCTTTAAATAGATGTATCAATTGATAACTAAACTATATATAAATTAAATAAAATAGGTAGCATGTGACTGTTAACTTTGTTCATCTTGATTTGATGTCATCGCTAATCTATCAATCTAAATAACTTAATTTGACGTTGAAGATTAAACTTTTTAAAATAACAATATGTTAAAGTTGTTATGTGTAAGTGAAATTTCCACTAATTTTCGTTTTTACTCTTAATGTACCAATGCATTGAATATGTTATGTTAATAAAATAAACTTATATAATTAATAGATTAAATTAATACATCAACTAAGTCTATATCACTTTTTATTTTCACCATTTAATGTAATAGTAATTTAAAACAAGACTAAATATTTAATCTTTACAAACAAATTTCAAATTTATAATGAGTTATTTAATTATTATCATGCAAACACATGAAATACTGTAAAAAGATAATTTTGAGATATTAAAAAAAATATGAATTATATTAATAATTTTTTCAATTTTTTTTTTTACACAAAGACACAAATAAAGATTATCATATTTATTTTATGTTACGAAATTTCAGTAAAAAATAAAAAATAAAGGCTAAACTAATCAATTTTTAAAAGTTTGAGACTTTGTACTTCTAACTATGGGTAATGAAGAGTTTACTCATTCAATACAGAAGAGTTAGATAAAGTTGCATCTATTTAATCTGTGAGAAGTGGACCGGGTTCAGAGATACATTAGTGATGAATATGTTTGCAAGTTATCACAAACAAAGTTATAATAAATTGTGTGAGGCAAATTTTTTATCTAATTTATTATTGAATTCATAGTTTTATGTTATTGATTTTGTTGCACATTTAAAATTTGCTGTTGAAATATTGGCTTTGGTTGTTGTTGTAAACTTATCGGAAGAAAATGTTTTATACAATGTAAAATTATATATTAGAGTAATCAAGTTACTAATGTTATATGTCAAATTTATTAGTGTGTTAATTATATGTAATTTTTGTTATGTGTAGATTAAGAAAACATAAAAATAAAAAACTCACTATAATGAGAAAACAAAAAGTTATTTCCCATGGAATTTAGAAATGGAATGTCTGTTAGTTGAAGTATTAAGGGATCAAAGAATTTAGGACAAGAAAAATGATAAAGTTTGGAAAAGGTTGCATGTATTAATGTAGCTGTAGTGTTATCCATCCAACATCAAAGTTCAATTCACTTGGAAAAATGTTAAAATCTGGATCAAAAATTAGAGATTTTATTATAATAGTAACATACTATCACATTATATATTTAGATGATCATACTATTTATTTAGATGATGAAAGATTGTAAATCACACACTTTTCACATCATAGATCTGGATTATGATTGAAAAATCAAGTAAAAATAAGAAATATTATTTGACAACTATTTACATGTTTATATGTTATCCAACAAATGATATTACCCTTTTACGTTATATCTTATATGTTGTAATTTTTATAACTAAATGATTTTAGCGTTATTAAATGAAGTAATTAGTTAATATTAAAGTAAATACTTGTATTTTTTAAATTATTAAATATTATTTAACATTAAAAATTAAACTATTAAATGCTATTTAGTATTAAAAATTGAATAATTAAATATTTAAATTTGACTAATATATTTTGTAAACATTAATTTTTAAATTTTTTCACATTAAAATAAATACTTTTAAAATGAAATTTGATCTTAAAAAAATAATTATTGTAGATAAATAAGAATTTTGAAATCTAAAATGTTTCAATTACCCTATTCAAACAAACTGATTAGAAAATGACGGGAACTCAATTACATGAAATTTATTTAATGTATTTCAATATTTTGGAATTCTTGAAATTCCTCATTCAATCAGAAGGTAAAAACTATATTGATGTTTTAAACTTGGAAATTTTGTTTTTTTGATAATATAATTAAAATTTTCATGAATCCTTTAAATTAAATAAAGATTTAATTCATCATGTTTCGAAATATAATTTTATAATTTTAAAGAGATTCAAATATATTGAATTTGAATTTATCTCATATCTAATTGTTTTGTTTCTTTTTTTAAATGTTTTATCTTGATAAATAAATTCAATTTTAGTAAATTTTATTTTTTCTTTTTGAATAAAATATTACAAATATCACCAAATTATAAAAAAAAAAACCTAAAATATCACATAATTTTTAAAATTCAAAAAGATCATTATTGATATTTACATGATATTTATCAATTCCTATTGATTAATTTTATTTTCAGTCAAAGTTTATTGAGATTTTCTTGTATGATATTTACATAATCTTTTTACAATTAACATTAATAAAATTGTTTTCAAGTCGACTACAATTATATAAATTAACATTAATCATAGTTATTTTATCAATATGAACTAATAATTTTCAATTAATATGAGTAAAAAAAAATAAGTAATTCTAATTAACGTCGACTGAAATTACAAAAATAACATCTATAATAAAAAAAAATTAATTGCAGACATCAGCAAAAATAGCGGTCTACAACAAAGAGTATCTACCAATTTAAATAAAAAAACAACTCTTATTGACATCAATAAAGAAAATCATAATCCAAATAAATTGAAAACTAGAATGTCCTGATCTTATTAAAGGAGATGACACCCTAGTCAAAATCAAGAAAAAATTACTAAGATCAAAATTTGAAGTTGAAAATATAAAAAAAGTTTAAAGTCTTATATTTTTTAAGTGAAATTTGAAATTACCAGAATTTAAACAATTCAAATACTTTAATAAAATTATAAAATTTTAAATTTTCTAAAATGATAAAATACACTAAAATTTCCTATCCAAACCCACTATTAATTTAATTAATATTTTAAATTCTCGGGGAAAGTTGTCAAAGAGTTTTTTTTTTTTTTAAATATTTTAGATTAAATTCACATACATTCCTCTTGTATCTTAAAAAAAATTATATGACAAATATTGAGTATTCTCAAGAGTTTAGAAATTGAATTATCCAAGGGCTTGCTCAGATTAAAAGTTAAATTCCATTACGTTAAACGAATCAACTGTAAAAATGTTTACTAAATAATAAAATTTTAAAAGTCAATATATTTTTAAATATATTTAGAGTAACCGATTCTATTAATACATCAAAGAGAAAAAAATATTTTGCCCTGTCATTTAACTGTATACTCCACCCTCTATAGTTTGTTCAGTCAACCCTTTTCAGAATAAGATATTTTTCTAACTTTTTATTTTTTTAAATACAAATTTTGGTCATCCCTATCACTTTATTATGTTTTAAATTATTTAAAATCATTAATTATTCTTAAACTATCTTACCTCAATAATTCTTCTAAACTATTTTCTTACAACACTTATTTTGAGAAAATTTTATATCAATTATTGCACACTTAAGCTAATTTCTTATAACCTTTTTTTTTGCATTGACTTTTTCTTTCCTTCGTTTTACAAATATTATTAAAAATAATGCTTCATTATTAGCTGTCAAGGGGTGAACAAGTGTTGTAATTTTTATACAAAACGCTTAGTTGCTGTATCTTATATTTAATCAGAACACGTTATTTTGATATTACTTCATCATTTTCTTGTACATGACACGCCATTTTTTAAAAATACTTTTTTTTTAAATTAATCAACACTTAAAAGTCATTAACCAATTTTTTAAGACTATCAATAATAACACAGAAATGATTTTCTTGATAAAAGTTTGACCATTAATATTTTAATATCTAAAATATTTTCTTCCTATTTTGAAAAATATACACAAAAGAGGGAAATAGGGTACAGAAAGGTGTGACGAATCGCGTGAAAGGGATTTTGGGGTTTTCATTTGTTTGTAAGGTTTGTTTTGTCTTCTTTCACCGTTCCACCGTTTCAATACTTTGTCTTGTACCATCACCATGGCTTATTCTATTCTTTCCCTCTCAATTTCAAAAGTTTGAAACGCTGCGTCTCAGTTCAATCGTCTCACTTCAATCACGCTTCCATGGACGCAGCTGCTAACGGTGACGGAGCTCCGTTTCCTCCGTTATTCGTGTCTGTGGCCGCACTCTCCTCTTCCCGCCGCCACCTCTCCGCGAGCTTCGTGGAGCGGAGCCGCCCTGTCTCGTCGGAGAAGCCGACGGCGTGGTTATCGCTCCAGGGAAGGCTCCTCAACGCCGACGAGGCCAGCTCGGCGCGAACCATCGGCGGCGGCTTAAGCGCCGAACAAGCCCTCGCTTGGAACCTCTTCCCTCCAATCCACAGGTTCCTCGTAGTCGCCGTCATTGGGGCCGCCGTTGCACGTTCCCGAAAAGACCTTCGCATATGCCAACTCAAAAAATCCGTCGAACTAAGGGTACATTTCGTAATGCACTTTTCTCTATATTACCTGTTCAAATCCGTAACCGTTTTCGCTTTCAAAATTAATATTCAAATCTATTGTATGTGATATGTAAATGAGTAATAGATACATTATGCACTCTCTTTTAATGTATTTGGTGACATAAATTTCTTGCTTCTTTGCTTGTTTCTTTATGAATGAGTGTAATTTTGTCTTATGATTTTTCTTTTGTTACGATTTTGTTTTGTGATTTTATTGCACTTTTGCAGGATCAGGTGCTGTCGAGCATGCAGCAAAAGCTTGATACTCTTTGCGAGTTGGTTAACAATTCTAAAGAATACTCAACTACGGCCATGAAAAAGTCGTGTGACAAGGACGGGGAATTGCAATTGAATGAGACTTTTGGAACTGAGAAAGTTAAGTTTGTTGATTGCGGTTGTTGGCACTGTGAACAGCACTCTGCTTTCATTAATGAAGTAATGGTGAAATTCTTTATTGTTTCTTTTTTCTCTGTAGTGCTATTGCAATTATGCGTTTTCAAATGTGTCTAATTGGCTTTGATCACTATTGACTTCAGGGCGCCTCAGTTTCTAGAAACTCCGGTGTAAATGAAGTGCTGCAATATAAGATGCCCTTCCCTAATGAAGATCAAGAGGAACGAAGAATGTCTGACATGTCAGATTGGGCTTCAAGTGTTACATCTTCTGCTGATATCCAGGTATTGTTTTTTTTTCTGACTCATCTTTGTTAGGGTCGTGAGAGAGTAAAGGGACCAATATTTAATCTAACCACATTTGGTTGGGGGTGTATTAGTAGTTTGATTTGGGTTTAGATAAAATATCATATGAACCAAATACAAAATAATATACCGTTGGTTTGAGTGAAATGTTAAATTTGAATTAAATCAACTGATCTTTTGTGGTTTGTTTAGTGGTTTTTTCAAATTTCAAATTTATTTGATGGCTGTCAAAATTGCTTTTGAATTTGACAACTAATTAAACAACAAAATTTTATTCAAAATGAGTGACAAACATGGCTTGAAAATTATATTTATATAACTACAAGAAATAATCAATGAAAGACCACACGTGACACATGTGATAATAATTGTATTACAAACCTCTTATTTTTTGTTTACTGTCATATATTTTGCAGGTGACACTACCATAACAAAATATCCAAAACACCTAGAATCAGATACTATTGATATCGAATATTCAAAATGCTATTACATAATACTACCTATTAATATAAATGTAGTAATTATTGGTTTGGTTCAGTTCAATTTTGATAATAGTTATTGATTATCAAACAAAACCACAATTAAAAATATTTTTTTTCTCTTTTTAAAATAGGTTTAATGGATTTTGAATGCCTCAAGCTTGAGTGGTGTTTGCATAGGATATGCAATTTTATAAATGTTTAGCTTTTCATGTTCAATTGAACAAATTATTGGACTGTTATTATAAGGCTATGCAATTTTTATCGTGATTTTTCTATCACAAGTGGGTCATAAATCTTATCATCGGTTACTTTGAGACCAGATCTGTAACTCGAGCAAATGGTGACTCATCAGACATTTTGGTTCTTTGCGTTCCCCGACCTTGATTTTAACTGGAACCAGGATAATTAATGGAAATCGTTTAATTTTATTTTATTTGGAAGTGGTTAATTGTAATAGTTACGTTTTTCTACTTTCTGGTCACTTCTTTTCCATTTCTTTCCTTGCGTTTTTATATGTTCCATTATCTTTTGAATATTAGTTGCAAATATACTTTTTCTTTCGGATTGCTTTGGATAACTTTTCACGCCTTTTGTCATCCTCAGTTAAACAATTTGGCTGTAGAACAAGATATCTATAATCTTAGGAAGGACTGTGAAGAGAAGGATGCCACAATAAAGGAGCTAACGACCCTATTGAACTCTAACGAGGTTGCTTATTGCAAGGTAACATTTACATTTTCAGATTAGAATATGTAACTTTTTTTCTTTGTTTAATTCACTCATTGCTTCTATTACTGCCATTTAAAACAGAGAATTGCTGAATTAGAAGACGTTATACGGAGGAAGAATACTACAATTTCAAAATTAAAGAAAGACATGTCGGTTCTTGAACAAAAGGTAACACTAACGCATATAGTAAGGTATATTTAAAAAACCGGGACACCACTTTGGTTTTTTTGATGTATTAACATGGAAAAAATATGAATATACATCACAATACTGTAAGCTCTCATAGCACTACAAAACAAGAAGAATTTCGTATCTATGAATTCAAATGCTTTATATATAAAGGGCTTTTTCACAAAATAACTGCAGGTTGTGCAGCTTACAAGACTTCGTCGACCCTCTTTCTCTGCCAGTGGCTCAAATGACAGTCAGCACCCGCGTATTATGATAGATAACCTTCTTTATGATATGGAGAGCACCACTAGCTCCTCGTCTTCTGATTCGGATAGTTCTTCTGTCATCAAAGAGCCGGATCTTCCTGTTCATATTGTCCTGAAACAGGATTCTGCATCCAAAATTGATCAGAAACATACACCAGCAGAAGTATCCATTTCATCAGATAGAGTTTTTGAATGCCGCTCAGAGTCTCGATCCATTAGTCCTCGAGAAGTCTCAAGTAGCCGAAAATCTAATGCAGCTTCTTCTTCAGTCCAAAAGCAATTGTCAGCTCGTGGAGACTTGAAAAAGAGTAGAAGACGATCTCTTAATGGAGACAAGAGTACGACTGCACAAAAGAGATGGGTATAATGGTAAGTACATATCAATGTTATGGTAAAAATTCACAAGTTCAATTTACTTGTGCTACAACTGGTGTTTATTGTTTGAGTTTGATTCTCAACCCTTGCAGTTAAGAGTCAAGAATTTTCCATGAAAGCTTTAAGCACATTTTATTCATCAGCAAATTTCTTCGCGTGTTTTTTAAAACATAAAATTACGCGCACCAGCTATTGCCATGAAATTCCTTCTCTGTTTCTGATTATTTTTTGTATTCGTCTAATATTAAGAGGTGATATTCACTGATGTTTATACACCTTCGTGTTTCTCCTTGTAGGCTCCTCAGGAATGTATGTCGACGGTACAGTTTTTCTTATGATTTGCAGTTATCCTATCCAACGGAATGAAGTGTCAAACAGAAGATGGCAAATACTTCATGGACTTATATGCTAGTTAAACTCTTTAGCAATGACACATTATGGTTTAGACTGATAAGCCACAACGCATAGGCAGGGATTTTTTTTTTCAAATCTGTTAGGGCTTTCTAGCAGTTGGTTTATTATCCTTCACTCCATGGGCTTTTACCTATTAAATCCGATTGATCGATGTCAAGTGATTCATGAAGCAGAAACAAACGAAACCGCTATTTCTTTTTCTACTGTTTCTGTTTAAAAGTTTACTTAAATTAAAACTCAAAAAATACATATCTCACCATATAACAATTTCTTACCTTTAGTTTTTTTTTTCAACGTTAAAAATCACATACTTTCTAGATGATATTTCTAGATTCAGAAATATATTCCAAATTATGATTCTAGAATAATCTAGAATGGATTAATACATTTTAGATTCCATATTAAGATATGTGTTTTTTGAAAAAAAAAAAAAGTCTAAATAGAGGAATTGAGTATAGATACATCTATTAAAGTCAGCCATTTACATGGATAAAGTCATACACAAGAATAAATAAAATAGTGTGTATAAACAAAGTCAATTGATTATAAAACTAATGTATACGCATGTAATTCCTAACATTTAGGTATACATTTGTATCATACTAGTACAATATGAAAATTATAATTTAGTTAGTATGTAGATCACATTATGTCTAAAATTGGTATAGGAAAATTATTATGTAATTTTACTTACACTAATTTTTATTATATAATGTAATTGATACGTAGTTGAGAGAATATGAAAGTAAAACATGACTATAAATTTAATACATTATATTTTTGATTAAAAAAAAAAGTTTAATATGTTGAATACATTTGTATTCCAAAACTTAGAATTTGGAATATTTTGAATTCTATGTTTGAAAATTTTTGTATTTTTAATTTTATGTTCTAAAATTTTATATTCTAAATTATATTTTCCAAAATATAAAAAATTAAATTCTAACATCTTGGATTGTACAGTTTAAAAGGTTACCAAATTGTACATTGTATAACTCAATTTGCAAAAAAAAAAAAAAAAAAAAAAAAAAAAAACCAGAAACTCATCAAAATTACTACCACAATCATTCATCCTGTAATCAAGATTAGCTCAAAGCTCAAAAAGACAAAAAAATTTAATATTAATATATTATTATAAAATTAAAAAAAACATATTTATTTTAAAATTACACCTAAAAATAATTTTTAATTAAAAATTTAAAATATTTTAACTGATTTTAAATTTACATAAATACTATAAATATATTTTAATAATTTTTAAATTTATATTGATATTATAAATATTATTTAATAAATAATATTTTTTAAAATTTATTTTAATAAATTAATAATATTTTCACAATAACGTGTCACATAAGTTCAACACATAAGATATTTCCACCTTCACAAAATGAATAGAATATTTAATACTGATGTGATTTCCTCATTCACTTAGACATCAACTAACAGACTCTTAAAGATTTATTATAATGTTCTTTATAATGATATCCTTGAAGCGAGTATTTCTTGTCATAAAACTCAATATAATAATAATAGATAAGAGATAATAAAAAATGAATATGATATATAGTTATTCATTTTTGTTAAAATTTCAATATTATGGTATATTTATTTTTGTAAGAAAAAAAATATCAAAATCTACTTCATAAAAGACATAATAAATTTAATCAGAAAAATATTTAAACTTATTAACTTAAAACCAACGACTTTAGAGAGAAAACATGAAAACATACAAATGGAAAGAAAGTGTTCAGATCTACACCCCTTATATGTTTATTTGATGCCCCCAACACACGTTTCCTAAAGAGCGGATTTGTTATACTCTTTTTGCTATATGAAATATTTATCAGATGTACTTAATCATTCTTGTCATTTAACATCTTTCAAATTTGTCTCCATCTCATTTTCTGATATAACATCTGGACAAGTAGGATAAAAATGAAAATTTGGATAACTAGAAGAGTGAAAAAATAAAATATAAATGATATGATTGAGTTGTGATATAGAAGTTACACATTTGTGGAAAATGATTGGGGAATTCCATTGAATATTCATTGCATGCCTGTGGCTGCGTAGAACTTTTTATCCTGTCACTCTCACTCACATTCAGTCCACCTTCATACACGGCTTTCATTTTTCTCTATTCATTGCGCACTTTCTAAATTCAACTCGCATCATTTCCTTACACAAATTTTTCTCAACCATTTTAGGTTCCACTTTACATGTATTCTCCATTCTAGATTCACTCACACATGATTTAGATAGAACTATATAAAATCTTAAATTCACTTCTCATCGTTTGTTAGATTTTTTTTAAGGTTTCTTCAGTAATAACAAGTATGTTAGCTCTTATTTCAACCCTTTTATATAAGTTAATATTATCAATAATCAAATATTTCTCATAATTTAAATGATGTTTAGTCAATTTAAATTTTAATTGTTTTATCTTAAAAGGTAAATTTTGTGTCCAAGTCAATTATATAAAATAATTTTGTGATCTCTAATTCAATATTCTTTACTTATAATGCTAACTTTATACGTAATCCGTTTTATGGGATATAGAAAAAACTTTAATATCATTTTAAAAAATGAAATTTAAGTTTATTTTAATATTATAAGATTGACTTATGATATAAAACTTATCCTATATACTGTAGTTGCCAATATTGACGTGGGATTTCTAATATTTTTATTTTAAAAATCGAGAATAAACTGTTTGAACATTCTTATAAATATAAAATAATAATAATAATAATAATAATAATAATAATAATAATAATAATAATAATAATAGTAAATATAATTTTAATAATAATTAACCGATTCAACTTTAAAAGTTTTGTTCATTGAAAAACTGGGAATAAACATCCTTGAAAGTTATTTTCCGAGTCAATCGTTTGAACTATTTTCCAAACACTCATTAGAGAAAAATACATGCTTTTGTAAGATTAGAAAAAAGAAAAACAATAAATATCATATAAATAGTTGGAATTTACTTATCTTTCGGCAAACGTAATGATTAAAGGATATTAATCTGATGAGAGAATAATACAACATTGTTTCTTTTCCTTTTTAACAGAACAACATTATTCTGAATAAAAATAGGCCAAATGTTAATCTAGACACTGAAATAGAAAATAGAAACTGCTTATTCAAAGCATAAAAAAAAAGCAATATAATTTATTTCTTGGCTGGTTCTGACCAACTGAGGCAATTTAGTTCAACAATGACTCTGTCTTTGTGTGAAGAAGAAGAATATTATAGTCAAACAGTTTATGTAAAGTAGCGTGTGAGGAATACAATTTCAAAAGCAATAACATAAACATTCGACTCCGTATTTACACGGTCGGTCGTATATTTGGAGTTACAACTTAGCATTAGTTGCCAACAAATGTTCAATCCAACTCAAATTCAAAATCAAAATCTAATATCCACTTCAATCGAATCATTTTTTAATCAAAATTTAAGTTTTGTTGAGTGTGAGATAGGTTATTCACACCCTGTTGTGTTGTGTACTTTTTTAATTTAAATTACTAATTTTATTTTTTGCTTCAATGAATAATTCCAAAATGTCTCTTTTATGATATAACAGTATACAAAATTTGGATATTCTAATAAATTTTGAGTTCAACTTGGCCCGTTACTTTGCAAAAAGTTTTAATAATAGCAAAAAGTTACGTCCTTTTTAAACATAAACTATCAACTTCAAATTCTGGAAACAGGAATTCCAGGTTATATCTGAAGAAAAAAAAACTAACTATTAAATTAGTTAGATTAGTTAAAAAATAAATTAAGTTTTGGTTACTTAAAATATTGTAATGTTTGGAGAAGATTTGATTTGAGGAAGAAGCATGGGAAGGAAAATGGTCAAAGTCTACAATTACATGGCAATATGGATCATATACTTTTCCACAAACCATAAATTGTTCACATTATTAACCACCATCTAGCTTCTTTGACTTCCCATTCCTAATTCATTTTAGTTCACATAGCAACCACAGTTTTATGTTCCAACAACCATTTACCTCACAAATCCCTCAAAATTTCCCTCTTAAGTTAGTTAGTTAGTTTTTGTTAAGGCGCGTTTGGATTGCTGATTCACTCATCGTAACCTTGTGTATTGGAAAGTGCGAAGGCGGTGTAATTGAAACGGCAATCCAAACAGCCACACAGCGTTGCGTAAGGTTAACATGATCATGGATAGAACATCGCAGAGCAGCTCTGATTCTCCGACGCGAGATCCGAAAGTGCTTTCCATCGAGTGTCTGAGAGGAAGCTCGAAAGCCGACGAGTGGACCGGCGACATGCTGCAGAGCGGCGACATCGTGGAGGAGCTCCGAATCGGTTCGGCGGCGAAATCGCAGATCCGGTACCAGTCGCCGTTCAAGGGCGGGAGGAGCGGCGTGCAGAAGATCCTTCAGGAGGCGTTCAAGAAGAAGGAGACGTCGATTGTGGTTCGGGTGCGGCGAGGATCGGAGGAGTTGGTGGAGTTGCAGGCGTGCATCGTGCCGAACGAATTGGCGGCGAAGAAGAGTTTGGTTCTGCGGTCGATTGATGACCCGAATTACGTGGTCGGGTTCTTGGATCGGACCGAAGCAGAATGCTTCGAGCTTCAAGGTACGTTTCGCCGTCTCTCTTGTTTTTCTGGTTTGCTTTTTGACTTTTAAGCTTCCGTGTGTTTTAATAATTAATAAATAATAAATTGTTTAAGTGTATCAATTTTGTTTGAGATAAGCTGGGTGGTTGGAAGTTGGGTGAATGTGCTCTTTAGGTTTTTTCCCTTGCATTTCAGAAAACAAATTTATAATAATTAAGAAAAGTTAGTCAAATAGTATTTATTTGTATTAATTTTGTTTAATAGTAATAATTATTAAGAGTTGAAAGAATGATAACTTAGAAAAAAAAAGAGAAAAAAAATAAAGCGGATTAATTGTGACTCGTTAGTCTATTATTGTTCTAGTGAAGAGATATGATATGAAGACTTTAAGTTAAAATATTCAGTGTATTTATGTCCTTTATTGACATCTAGATCCCTATTCTAATATTCATTCGAATTATTTCGAGATCCTAATACTCTACCTTCTAAATTCATAGACCATATTCATGTATTTTTTTTAATTATTAATAAATGTTTTTTCCTTCAATTAAGTTCATTGTTGGGATTATTTTTTAAATGACTAAGCACACAAGTATTACCAACAAATTATGACAAAAATTAGGGAATGAAATTAATTAAGCCTTAATATTTTAGTCCAGAGGAGATGAATTTTTTTAAAAATAATTGAAATTGAAATTTATAATAAAAATCTATTTATATTTTAGATTTGCAATAATTAATTTAAAAGATGATATAAATTTAATTGTAATCATCGAAAAATTCTTTTGATATAATTCTTGAAAATTTATTTAGAAATAATGATAAAGGGAGATGTTTTTAGAGAAGATCATAAAAGGTTGTTATCATAAATCAGACTAAATAATTTGGAGTATTAATATCTGAATTTGACATTTCTAATATTCTATTCAATATTGTAAGTGCTAATTTTATAAAAATAACACATTAACCTTTTACAATTTTTTCATGTGTTAAACTAAAAAGGTTTTTTTGGTTACATAGGAAAATGGTAGCTTAGGATATACTAGTTTATTTTTGTCGTTGTGCTTAATTAGCTTACACGTAACATGCGTGGGGCTGCTAATGAGTTGACACTCGTTTGAGTGCACGTGTATTGAACCCATTCCATCTCTTTATGTGATTCCATTTCCATGTGCTTGCGTCAACTTCACATATGAAAGTTGCTAATATTCATTTGAAGCCTGTGACTTCTTCTTGTGAACTTACCTTTCCGACTTTTTTTATAAAACACTAAGGGTAAAACCTTTTATTAAAAGTACTTTGTCTAAGTCAAATGCATACCACATCCATCAATCTGAAAAAAAGAGCAATATGTAAACTACCAAGTTCTCCCTGCCTACACTTTTTTGCATTAGAAGTAAGAGAAAATGATGCTCAGCTTCCTCCCTATGGGTATGCTACTCAAAAGATAACTTAGATGCGCCTTGGTTAGCCTCTTTAGCTATAGGAACCATTCTTTTCCACACGCTATTGCATTTAAAATGTAAGGAGTAAATTGTACAGATCTAAAAATGGAAGCATAGGCCAGAAGCATGTTAGGCAAAGGCTTGATGTGATTTTTTAAATGAATTGGTGTAATTTTTTCAAAAAATTTGTAGAATTTAAAAAATTTATTTATGTGAATAAGTTGTGTCAGACACGATTTTATTACAAAAACAGTCACATACATGACACGATTTTTAATTTATAAGAATAAAATTATTGATACGAGTTCAGTGTGATAGAAAATTAGTGTTGAAGATGCATTACTTTAATTAGTATTAATGTAAATTTGTTTTTTTAAATGAAATTGTGTAAGTTATTTTTATATTAAATGTGTATTTTTTTTACATGATTTCTGAATGATTATTTTTATGATGTATAGTATTATTTAAAAAGAAGGTATTTACTATTTTAGTATAATCTTTTTATATAAAAAAATTAGTTGTGAAATTCAAAATTAATATTATATAATTAAGAAATAAACAAGAATAGTAAGTAAAGTTTTAGAAATTATAAAAAAAATATATATTAAAAATGTAGAAATTAGTATCTGATCTTTATTGTAATAACTACCGTTTGCAGCTTCCAGGAGCAGTAGGATGGTAAACGCATTAAACAAGACCAAGTTACAGGATGGATATGTTTCTTATTCATGGGAGAGGAGAATGCAAGAAATGTTATCAGTTCCCAATTCTAGCAACTTTCTTTCCATATTATTCCTTCCGAAAGCTTCAGATCGGGTAGCTTCTCGCTACAATGATCTGGAGGATACCCTAGCCAGGGCAAATGCATGGCTCAATGCAGGTCAAGCTTCGGGGGTCCCTATAGTCTTCATGAACATCCAAACTGAGTCCCTACTTACTAAGGTAAATGGTCACTCCTTATCGTGGCTTTCTTGAACTTTGAACTTGAGAGCTTAACCTTTTAAAAGGATTGGTTCATGATATGATATAAGTGTTGGTTATTATTTTTTCTACCTTTTAACCATATATCGCAGTTGATCATTAGAAACTGTACGACACAATTTAAGATTTTATCACTGTCTTGTACACTTGGATGCAATGAAACTTTTACTTGTGTTTTTGTAAAGTATGACATATGGAGTTTCTCTTTTACTTGTGTGGCAGATTTCTGGAGAGACAGCTTCTTCCACTGTGAATGCAGGATCGTTATCTGACTTAGCTAACTTAGCAAATGCAAGCCTTTACGGGTTTGAGGATTACCATGGAATAGACATTGGCGTTGTTCGGGCAGTTCGCCTATGGTATGCTCCGGTTGCAGGAGAGTTCTCTATTGAAGTCAAACTAAAAGAGGAAGACTCAAAGCTTGGGTTTGCCATTAGTCGTACTGAAGAGGTTTCTATCTTGATCATGTATTTCCATATACTTAAATAAAATTTAGATAAGTTGTTTAGATGTTGTTTGTAGCATTTTCTAATTAGAATCACAGTTTCATCTCACTAGTTTGCATAATCCTTTAGAGCGATTTTGGAAACTTTTGTTTCTTAAATTATTGAGGTGAAACTCATATTTGATTAAAAGACAGTGCAAACAATACATAAGAAACTATATATAGAAGACTTGGTTCAATGGTATATATAATTTTAATTTTAGAAAAATGAGGGGTGCAACTGGCCACTGGCCACCTCACACTTGTTTGGGTCTCCGTGTCATATATACACACATACACATTGATCTTCTAAATTTATATATTGAGTTGACTGTCAAGTGTGAGACTTATGTTTCAGATCTATAGATTATATGGTAATAATATTTGATTATTCATTATTTTTAAGTAATAGCACGCGTTGAATAGGATTTTGGATCCGCTACTCTGTGTGATTACATTAAAAACACATCATATTATTTGAAGTTTTAATTAATTAATATTCTTCTTTTGCAATCCACAGGGATTTATTTTCATCTCATCGGTCATTAATCAAGAAAATGTACCAGCCACACGATCAGGGCTGAGCAATCTGTATAAATTGGCAACAGACACTTGTAGGATGTTGGTGGTTTCAAGAGTGTCAAATCAAAAAGTCCTTCCATGGATGGTTTCTTCAACAGGAGCTATTCGGTGTTATGACACTGTTTCGCTCAGCCAGAAGCTATCCTTGCACCGACACACGCGAGTTCCCATTCTCCTGCACGTCTTCCTTTGGGACAGGGCTTTGGCTTGTGGAGGAAGCACGAGATTTAGGGCCATGTCTTCTTCTGCGTTGCCACCACATGCATCTGAAGTTCAGTTAGCACCCATTCCAAACGAAACTCATGTACTGCCACTTCCCCCTCCACCTTCTCAACCAAGTGATATTACTAGTGAAATTTCCCACTCCAGTCTTCAGAGAGACACGGCTGGGGAATTCTCTTTTAGATTCCATGATTTTGCTTTGTCTAGCAATTGGGTATGATGTAGATATAATACTGGTAGCAAATTAAATGATTGCTCGTGTCATGTTCTTGTAGTTTATTGTTCACGGAAAAGTTAATAATTTATCATAACCTTTTCGCCTTTTATTGAATATGGTGATAGCTGGTGTTGATATTTAGTTTCATTCTCAAGACCTATGCAAGATAATTCGTGTAAAGGTGTGTGAAGAAAGGTAAAGAGAAAGAATGAAAACTTGTTCTAAAAATGTATCCTGAATTCTCTCGTACTTAACTTAACCATACGTAAGGTATTCTTATACTTGATTATTTTTGTTGTTAGTGTGTCCCAACTCCTTTTTAGTGGGACATTTAAGATCATTATTTTCATTAACGCTCATGTTCTCAATTTGAACTTGATCATTATATCATTAATGTATTTCAAATGCTCAAGTGAAAAAATTAAATTCAATTTAAACATAATCATTATTAGATTCTGAAAAACCTTTTTGGAATGTTCGTAAGAAAATATATATTCATAAAAAAATAACATTTCTATTAGACATATCCTTTGACACTATTTTTATAAAAAAATACATTTTCTAAACCTAGGATCAAGTTTTATTCTGTTATCTTTTATAATAAAAGCAAAATATAAAGATTCAAAAACTTAATATCGGAATAAGTTGAAGACACGTTGTATAAAATTTTAAAAGAAGATTTTTCATTAAAAGTAACATAAAAAAATCTCTTTATTAAATGAATAATATAAGAGAGAACATAGAACCAATATGTTTTGTTCATTCTTGTCGAGAAAAAAATTATAGGTGACATTTAAAATGTATCAGTGCTTTCCAATAAAATTTTATTAACTGGATAGAAGAAATCTGACATCTGCTTTCATGTTTAATTCCGCTAATTTTTTCTGTCAATTACATGAAATTAGTTCATTAAATTATAATAAAGGCCAATATAATATTGGTTTAGAGTACTATTTGTAGAATTGTGGTATTGCCACGGATCACGATCCGTGCGTGTAGAGTAGAAAACACGCAAACCGTTGATCGATAAGCTGATCAACGGTCCCAGTTTTAGGTTTTCCACATTTCATTCAATTCTCCCAAATCCAAAACATTTTAAAATTCGCGCCTAGCTTCTTTCACTACTTATATACCCCAAACCTAAACCCCCAATTTCTTACACCAAAGTTGAATTCCTTAAGCATTTTATTCAGTACTGTGATTCAAAGATAGTTTCTGTTGCAAGAGATCAATGGCACGTACCAAGCAAACCGCACGCAAATCCACTGGAGGAAAGGCTCCGAGGAAGCAATTGGCAACGAAAGCCGCTCGGAAGTCTGCCCCGGCCACAGGCGGAGTGAAGAAGCCCCACCGCTTCAGGCCAGGGACGGTGGCTCTCAGGGAGATCAGAAAGTACCAGAAGAGCACCGAACTTCTGATCCGAAAACTTCCATTCCAGCGACTTGTGAGAGAAATCGCTCAGGATTTCAAAACCGATCTCCGGTTCCAGAGTAGCGCCGTCTCTGCTCTTCAGGAAGCAGCTGAGGCTTACCTGGTTGGACTCTTTGAGGACACTAACCTCTGCGCTATCCACGCCAAGAGAGTCACCATTATGCCCAAAGACATTCAACTCGCACGCAGAATCAGAGGCGAGAGGGCTTAGATAGCTTTCCTCTGATGTTTAACTGGGATTTTAGGTTACTTACTCAGTCTTGTGTACTATGTTTCAAACTCTTTATCATAATATTCCTCTTGTTTCTATCATATAAGGATGACTAAACCAAGGGTATGGTTACACTGAAATGCTATCTTTACGAAAAATTATTTTTCATTATCGTCATTTTTATAACTGAAACTTCCGATGCAAACAAAACCACAAACTTATCTATGAATTCTTTGGATTTATAATAAAAATACCTAAATTATCGATCAAACAATTGTTAATCACTTGTTCAGAGATTGTTTATATTGTTATAAGTTTAGTATGAAAACGTTTATTAATCGAATAAATCCATATCACACAAAGGTTTGTGTCTCTGCGGCTTCCTGAGGAGCCGAAACGGCGTTACTCTGAAAACGGAGATCAGTTTTGAAATCCTGTGCAATTTCTCGCACTAATCGTTGGAACGTAAGCTTTCTGATAAGCAATTCGGTGCTCTTTTGGTACTTTCTGATCTCTCTGAGAGCCACCGTTCCCGCCCTAAAGCGGTGAGGCTTCTTCACGCCACCTGTGGCCGGAGCTGATTTTCTGGCTGCCTTGGTGGCTAGTTGCTTCCTCGGAGCCTTGCCTCCTGTGGATTTGCGTGCGGTTTGCGTGGTTCCAAGAAGAAATAGTGCTTGTTTGGCTGCAAAATCACTTCGAGATCCAAAATTGTTTGTTTTATGTTGTACGAGAGTTTTATCAATGAAGCTTTGTACAGATGATACGGTAGATATGAGCCGTCCATTTCTAATTAATCTACCGTTAGATTGCGATCCATGTCCATGTGAAGGGACCAATCAGATGCGATTGTTGAAGCCACAACTTTAATTTTGCAGCGATTGTTGTTTGATTTCATTTGGGCTCAGCTCTTTCAATTTTTTTTAGTGATTATTGTTAGGCCCATTAATGTGTATTTTTTTATTAGGGTGTTCGTTGTTTTAACAAGCTAACTTTTTTTACTCAAGCATCTCTCTAGTGGTAGGAAAAGTAGTTAAAAATATTTTGGAGTGAGTAGTACAAATAATTTAAACTATACAATCTAAAATATTTAGAAGTTTATTTTATATAAAAATTAAAATATATTTAAGATTGTACAGTTTAAAATATTTTTTTTAGATTTAAAAATTATTTAATATTATTCAATAAATATGTTTAAAATATTATATAGTATAAAAATATATTTTAAACCGTATTATATAAATCAAGAATAATTTAAACTTTTTTAATAATCATAGAAAAACAAGAAACCAAAGGTGGAGAAGAAAAAACTTCCATATTACAAAATTACCCATTTGAACTTTTGTTTAGTGAAAATATAATGGGCTCAATCTATAGTGCTTGGGCTTTTCAAACACTATTCTGCTTATCCGTACCAAATTGAATACTTTCAATCTTCTACAAAAACATTTGAATTTCAGTTCCTCAGAGCAATTGGAACAAATTAACGAAATGAAGATTAATTCTATGTAGCATTTAATTAATCTTGATTTACTTTAATTCTGATAACTCCCGAACTTAAAGCGAAATTACTTTAAAGCTTCCGTCTAGTCCCGTCTTGTTCGTAGTTGGGAGACTCTACTTCAACTAACCCATGTGAAGGTGAATTTGTTCCAAGAACTTCACCAATCACGCCACACATAATTTGTTTTTTCATATTTGTTACATTCAATCATTCATCCACAATGATACAACCAAACCTAAGACCAAAGTACTCAATCCATAGTACGTGTGTGTATTATGTGTTAAAGAAATAGTAAAATGCAACAGGGTGTTTGAAGAAAACACGATTGGGTGATAACTAAGCAACATATGTACATATGTACACAGAGAAGAATGCAACAATTAAGGCAAAACAATGTTATTGAAACCTCACAATACAAGACAAAAATCAAATGATTTAACGAGGAAGACAAGACTATACTATGTATTATGTATATATAACGTAACTTCGTAGTAACTGCTACTTCAGTTTACGATAAGTTCACTACGGAAATCCGAAGATGGGATACATAGAAAAGATAAATGCTTTAACTTTGTGATTTTATAGTGGACATTTTTTAGTGACGAAGAAAGAACTAAATTAGAATCAATTTTTTTAAGCAATTTGGGACAATCTTATTCCGTACAATAATCTTATTGGGAATCAGATTCATGATCTTGGTTATGATATTAATTGATAATTGAACCTATATCACATGGTCAAAAGTTATAGGCATTAGTTAAGATATAAATTGTTTTTCTACTTAAAAACATAACACTCTAAATATCATTATTCAATCATGACTTGGTCTATTTTACTTCTTTGACAAAATAATTGATGTTACCTCTAAGAGAATCTCTGTTCATAAGTGTATGACACTTTGTAGGTCTAGACCGAAGTCATATCATTCAAATCTGTCACCAAGGTACTAGCTCACAGACAAACTCTGACAACAACGGTATGCAAAAATTGTCATGTGACTGTATCACGTGAAAGTTAGAAAATCTCCGTTCATAAGTGTACTGTACGGTTCTGACCGACACCTTGTGGGTTTAGAATGAGGTGATATCATCCAAATCTGTCACTAAGGTACTAGCTCACATACAAACTATGACAACAAAAGTCTGCAAAAGTTGTCATGTGACTGTATCACGTGAAAGTTAAAGAATCTCCGTTCATAAGTGTACTGTATGGTTCTGACTGACACCTTATGGGTCTAGACCGAGGTCATATCATTCAAATCTGTCACCAAGGTACTAGTTCACAGACAAACTCTAACAACAACGGTCTACAAAAGTTGTCATGTGACTGTATCAATGTGACTGTATCAAGTGAAAGTTGTCTCATCCATTCCTTATAAATAAGTGAACAGGACAATGGAAAAAAGATAAGCACAAAAATCTATTGTCATTGCGATGATATTTGAGTATTTCAGTACTGGAATATTATTGGTAAGTATCCTTTTTCGGATTAAAAGTAAGACCTCACGGATCAGTAGAAGAACTCAACGAACAATGAAAACACATCGATATAGTGGAAGACGAAGACCGAGACCATCTAAACAGGATTAGTTGTGAAGTCTTCAAGGTCCAGCAGAACAATAAGGGTATTAGAAGAAGGAATAATTTGGAAATGGGAAGTTTGTTATGGTAAGGTTTTAACTGCTACGTAACCATTACTATTTTGTAGTGAAGTTAATATTAATATATGAGTGGGTCTGTGACAGAGGGGCAGAGTTCCGTGGTGTTTTGTTTGAAAGTGGAGAGAGGTTTCCCTTTTATGTACAAGCTTCGGCTCTTGCCACGCATTGTGACACTCTTTATAATAAAATTCTTATGGCTGCTGATCAACCCAATTATTGAAGAATAGACTGAAAGCTACGTATTGTGGTGCATGAGTAAGCCTTACGCCATTGCTCATTTATGTTTGGTCCCATTTCACACCCTTTTCTGAAGGACAATCTTCGAGGAGCAAATCAATAATCTTTATCTGTAATCTATTCAACTCCAACAAAGGAAAACTGATACACCATTCATTTTATCAAATGTAAAACTCATAATGTTTTCTAATACATTTTTCACATCAACTTACTTTCATATTTCCTCTCTTTTTCTCAACTCCAAAGAAGTAAAGTTGCTTTTTTCATCCTAAACTCACAAAGTCGTCTAATTGACAGAAAAATAATATGTATATATATAATATTAATTCAAATAGTAAAATTGGCAAAATTGAGAGTTGAACAGTAAAATTTGTGAAATTGAAGGAAATTCAATAATTAGAATTTCCAATTGTTAAAAGTTAGTGATAAGATATATAATTTAAAATATAATTTTATTATTAATTGACTATATGTATATGTATATAATTTCAAATGATAAAATTTACAAAATAAAAAATTTAGGATGAAATTCAGAAAATTATAAAAATTTAGCAGTAAAATATGTCATTAAGACTTTAAACATACGTTTGTCATTACAATGTTAGATAGGAGAAGGTACTAAAATAGTTCCTTTAAGCTCTTCTTCTTTATTCCAAGCATGGTAAACTAAACTGTCAATTTCAAACACAAAATATGTAAAATATTTGGAATATGACCTTGCAGAATACTTTGTTGATCTTTCATAGAATCTCTTGCATCAATCAAGACTTGGCCAGCTCAAATTGTGACATCATAAGTATTTTCCTCTTAACATTTAAAAAAAAGTGAAACAAAGGTCCCATTTTTTTTTACTCTCAAAGTAAAAACTGGCCCTTCAGATGAAATAACTCGCCAATAATCAATAGCCATGAAAACAAATTCTGGTAAAGAAAAAAGACAGCAGCAAGAACAGACAAAGTAACATTTTGAAAAGGAAACAATGTATATGTAGAAATTTTTGCCATTAAAATGTCATCCAATCTTTACAACGCAGGAAACATGCTAAATTAGTCAAGGAATCATTATAATCGATCAATGAATCCAATGCCCCGTATGAATTAGATTGTGGTTGCAAATGAATAAAAGCAAAGCAAATGGCAAATTGCAAAAGTGTTATTATTGAATAGTAACACTAAAAGTGATCAACTGCACTGATGCACCAAAAAATAGTTGAATACAAGTTTAATCATTTGTGACTAAAATTGCTTGTTGACTATTTTTCTCAACTGTGGTCATCCTCAAATTTTGTAACCTCCTTAAAAGTTCATATATTATGATATGCTACCAAAATAAATCAAGGGATATTTGATCATGGCCCTTAAATTGCTGCTTCAGCAACTCTGCTAAACCTTAAACCATGTAGCATTTATTCAGCTAATCCAAATTTAAGTATAAAAAAACAGGCGAATTTATTGAATGTTGTAAAAGAATCCTATGATTTGTTGGTGGGAACAAAAAATAAATTTGGTGGTTAGGAGAAGACTGAAGCTTTCTTTAGTCAAAACCAAATACATTTCTAAAGGATAGCTAAACTACCTGCTATGTTTTCTTTAGTGGTTGTGAAATGTGTGTGTCGCATTCCTTGATCAAAGAAAATACAAGAATTTAATTGAGGCATCTACGCTAATGCTATCAAATAAGCAAGAAAAAGACACTTTTTGCATGTGTTTGTTTAACAAATCTTACTAACTTCCCTGACCGGTTAGGCTTAGGGATCATAATTTCCATAAAATAGTGTCATTGCAAGAAAAAAAGTGGAGGTCACAGTCTCAACGAACTCCTCATTAAACAATTCCATTGTCCTGCATGGAATTCCATTTCCAATTATGCAAAAGGATTCCATACTCTAAGCAAGAAAACCTTCTCCAATTTCAAAAATACCCTATGAGAACTTGTACTTATATATGGTCTCACTAGGGCATTATGTAATTTTCATTTTTAAAAGATGCTAACCACTTGGTCCCCACTGTGGCATTCTGTCTTGTAGGATTCCTTGTCTGCAAGCTTTTGGATTGTTTTGGACCTTTTGGTTATTTCCCTTCCCCTTTCGGCCCAAAAAACTGAACCCTTGCACGGCTCAATATTGTTTGCTTTTTACATGCAGTAGTTGGACAATATTAACCTCACACACTTTAACTCTATGAAATGTGAAAGAAAATACATAACAAAATGTAACATTACTTCCACTATTTGTGCATGTTAAACACTTTTAAGCACTCAAATTTGAGGTCAAAACATGAACTTGCTAATTGGTTTTCCATATTTGAAAATTCTCAGTGCCCTTTGGTACCTTGGACAGGTTACTGGTTTACCATCTTGATTTTCTTGAAGGGTCACCAAGATTGCATGGAATAGATAAATAACAAGGACTTGTGTTATGTAAGGTATTTAATATACAAGAAGAAGATTCATCAGGGGTTAAAACGTTTAGTTTAGTTAAGTTTTCCATTCACCTACTCCTCATCACTACAGTATCAGGGCAAGGGAAGTGTTTGATGGCTTTTTGAACAGTTCTAGTAGGCACCATACTCAAGTCATGATTACACACCAAATGTAAATGAGTACTAAAGCAACATTTGGTTGACAATGTAACCAAATTGAAATCTGAAAATTACTTCAGCTTAGGTATGATGAGGGAGCATATATAGTGGAAGAAATGGAACTTCCCATGTTGCTCATAAAGCAATACCATCTAATTCCGCTTTATGGTAATTTTCCTAACGTGTGGACATTTTGGTAAACTGGATTCACAGTGCTGCAATGCACCCAGAGTCAAAAAGGTTTAATCTTTGGTGTAGACCAAGTAAATCACTTTCAAATAATCAAATTTATCAGTGAGTTTAGATTGACCTTTTCAAGGTATCTATTCTAAATTTTTGACTGCAAACTAAGAAGAATGCAAAAACTACAAAGAGTAACTTTTGGCTTAACATGGATCCAATGTTTAAAGATGATTAACCAAACACACACACACACACTAGGATTATGTGGTTAAAAACTGTTGTACCAAAAAGGAAAATTACTATCTCTCTCCTCTTCACATGTGCTCACCCCATTAGTGTCTCTATGAGAACAGAGACAAGGCTCACTTCATTGGGTTTGGGACGTGACCCTTTGTATCCTTCATTCCATTTTCTGGTTCTCCAACATCTCATTCTTACCACAGATATAATAATAGCCATCAAACCAAATCCAGCCGTTGGATGCCACCACTTGGAAAACCCGTTTTGTTCTTATTCGGTTGTCAAATAAAATTTCGAGCATATCAATATTATAGTGCATATATTATCTTCTAGGCATTTACATTCCATGCTCCACTCTGTTCTTTCCTCTGTTGTGCCTCATGGCTGCAACCGCAACCGCAAAAATTTTACATAACCATAACAACCAAAGCATCAATGGCAACAACCCCGACATAACAAGGGAAGAAATCCAAACCGCCATAGCCAAAGCAGTGGAACTAAGGGCCCTTCATGCTGCATTAACACAAGGAAGTAGCCCAGGCACAACCAACGTTAGATTCCCATCACCTTCCCCTGGTTCTCACCTCTCTGCCCAAGATTACCCTGTTTTCACACCAGTAAGAATATGTATTATTTTTTGCCATTCAACTTTCTAGACTACGCATGAAAATTTGAAATGAAAACATAAAGCCAGAATTCAGTTTGACCTTTTTCTTTCAGCACTTTTGCTTTTCATGGAACATCAAAAATTGTGCCTCAAGTACTCAACTTTTTAGGACTTTTGCTCTATCTTGCTTTTTCATTTGGAGGCATAGATCATGCATGCTTGCTTTTATGTTGAACAATTAGTCTCTAAACGGGAGAACCATTGGCAGAGTTATGAAGAGGAGACACATCAGAACCCAACAAGGAGCAGAACAATATCAGAGAGTTGGGATGAGAATGGGGTAGATGGAGGGAACAGCATGGCCCCCTCAGATTACAAGGAGAAATCAGGTTCAAGAAAGGGGCTACCTTTTGGATTTGGCAGCCATGACTCTCACATGTGTCCTGCTGATGATAGCAAATCCATGAGTGGTTCTTGTGCAAATCACATCACTGTTCTCCAAACATCCCCTGCAAATGACTACTTCAAATCCAGGAGGAGAAACAGTTCAGGGGACTTGAGGCCAGTGTCTTCCTGCAATAGGTGCAATCCTGCTGTCATAACTTCTGAATATGACAACACAAGGAACAACAGGAGCTCCAACATTGTTGTCCCCCTCACAGATTCTCATGCTTCTTTTCAAACCCAACCAAAAAACAGAGGGGTGATTTCCTGGTTGTTCCCTAAGTTCAAGAAGAAGCATAGGAATGTGAGTTCCCCTGCTAGAACAGAATCCGAGGAAGTCTCGCAGGTTGTCAAGGACATGAGAATAATGTCAGTTGAGTCACTGAAGAGGCAACTGATGGAAGCCAATGACAGCAGAGATGCTGCCTTGCTGGAAGTTTCTGAGATGAGATCTTCTCTGGGGGACCTGAAGCAAAAGCTTGAGTATTTGGAGAGTTACTGTGAAGAGTTGAAGAAAGCTTTGACGCAAGCAATTCTCACCAAAGAAACCACACATTCTGAAAAGTTTAATAACTCTCCCCATAGAGGAACACCCTTTGAGGGAAATGGAGAAAATTTGATGCCTGTGAGTGAGGATGTTATGGTAGAGGGCTTCTTGCAGATAGTGTCAGAATCAAGGTTATCAGTGAAGCAATTGTGTAAGACCCTTATATGCCAGATTGAAGAAACCGATCACTTTCTGATGGACAACTTGAACTTGCTCCTCCAACCATATAGACTCTCCTTGAATTCCAAATACTCAAAGGCAGTTCTATACCATTTTGAAGCCTTCATAAACCAGGCATTCTACCAAGACTTTGAGAACACTGTGTTCCAAAAGAATGGCTGCTCAAAATTCTTAGACCCTCGCCAGGATCGTCAAGCACAATTCTCATCGTTTGTCGCACTTAGGAATTTGAGCTGGAATGAGGTACTCAGAAAGGGCACTAAGTATTACAGTGAAGACTTCAGCAAATTCTGCGACCAGAAAATGAGTTGCATCATCACTACATTGAATTGGACTAGGCCTTGGCCTGAGCCACTGCTTCAGGCTTTCTTTGTGGCAGCAAAGTGCATATGGTTGCTACATTTATTGGCCTTTTCTTTCAACCCCTCATTGGGAATCTTAAGGATTGAGGAAAATAGAATCTTTGATCCTCACTTTATGGAAGATCTGGTGGCTGATAGACACAGATCACAAGGTTCAAGCCGGGTTAAAATCATGGTTGTGCCAGGGTTCTATGTTCAAGATAGGATCTTGAGGTGTAGAGTTATTTGCAGGCATAAATCTGCACCTTAAAGTAAAATGTAACTTAGATTTGTTTAATTTCACTGTCCATTGTATTCAGATTCTCTCTTCTTTTAACTGAGTCTGTAACTATCCAAATTTATGCAGTAATAATGAATGATCGTTCAAGATGATTGCACCTGTTACTGTCTAGATTCTGAGTGCATTTATAATGAGGAGGTTGATTAATTATTTTATAGTTAGTTATATTATCTTATTTATTTGGATAAATAATTATTTTATTGCAACAGATAAAGCTAGAAAAAACTTGTTGCATGTGTTTAATGTATATTTATAAGTTGCAGAATAATAACTAAGAGAAAGAGTTTAATATATCAAATTTTATATCCAATAATATATATTTATGATTTACATTATAACTAAGAGATGGAGTTTAATATACCAACTCTTATATCTAATATAGTATTTTATTAGAAATTGTTGACTTAACCATCATAATATTTTTCATAAGTGAATTTTGGTTCTATATTATGCTCAATTTGGCACTCACTGTTGAACCTAGGTGAAACTTTTCTCTACCACACAAATCAAAGAGTCTTCAATCTCATTCAAAGCATTTACCAAGGTTCTACCATTTCCTTTGATTTATTATAATACATTTGAAAAATATTAATGTTTAATGATGTAACACACAAGACAATCATTCCACTACATCAATTCTCAAGATTTCATAACGAATTCATAAATTATATGCATAAAAAATTCAATTTTTTTTATTAATTGTTGAAGAATATTCCACATATTTTCATTTATACACACGCATCACTCACGACACACGAGATCCAATAAATTATTTACATATAATTTATGTTATTAAATATCAATTAAATGTTTAGTTAATGTATATGATATCAAGATAAAAGGCATGCAATGTTTCTAAAAATAAAATTACGGCTTATCTTATATACTATCCAAATCTTGTCTAACTCATGATTTATCATATTTTACATTTTCAAATATCTTGATGCAGCAAACTTATTAAAGATAGAAGGTAATGGCAGATATTTATTTGTTTTTATTATCACTTTATACATTAATTAATATGCTATAAGCATTTCTTTTGGTATTCATCATATTAGTATAAAATTGAGATTCTACGATAAAATATAATATCAATTAAAAAAAAATTACTGTAAGAAAATGGACGCAGTGATAATTTTATAATCATTTAAAAGTATATTATATCAGTTATATTTTAGTAAATATATATAAAAAAAAAAAAACTCTTCTATATCGATTATAATCTATAACTCATAAAAAGTAGTAAAAGAACACTCTCTTTAAAAAATTGAAAAACAATTAACTTAAAAAGATTATTCATTTAATAACTTGAAGGTGAAAAATGTCATTCGTAAATCAACTTCTTTTCATTACATTCCATCCTTATCTTACTTAACATAAAGAAAACATATATAACGAAAGTTAGTCAAGAGAAGTTTAGTTTCATGTAACAAGATAATATTATGAATAAGAGAAGCTGATAATCAAATTGCATTTTTCTGTCAATGATTAATAATTTAAATGACCAAGTTGCGTATTGGAGTAGGGTGATGTGTGTATTATTTTAAATTCAAAAGTATGTTGCTGGTAACAGTAGATAATACAAACAAACAAAGAACAATTCTGAATTAGATTACTGTAAAACAGACTTGAGTTTTCTCTAATTGTGAATTAAGTACACAAGATATTGTTGAAGTGGAGGTTGTCAGAAGAAAAAGTTGTGATGAAGCAGAGGAAGAAAGGGATGGTTGTGATATATTGGGAAAAAAGCTGCTCTCAACAGAGATATGATAAGGAACATTGTAAATGATGAAAGATTCTTTATTAGGGACCATGAATGTGTTCTTAATTTGTTCTACTCTTCCTAAAAATAATCAATATTTGTTAGTTCACAAGTAATTTAGCTTCTCTTAACAATAAATAAATAAATAAATGAGGGTTATATTTTAAACCTGAGTCCACTTTTACAAAGTAAGAAAAAAAATTGGAGTTGAAATTTTATCTTAATTGAAGCAATTTTTTTCTGACATTGGACTTAATTATCATGAGCGAAAAATAATAATAAGTACACTTCAATCAAATTATATAGTTGAAATCTTATTACGTGATTATTAGCGGTTTTATACTTATTTGTTTTAAAATTAAGTGTAGTTAATTTTGATAATTGTGGCTACTTAATTTAAGTATGTATAAAATAATTGTGAATTTTATATATTATTTTCGACTCATCAAATATTGTTTATCTTGAATTTTAAATATTAAGATTAATTTAGATGCTGATGATATTATTAGAGAACGAATCAAAATCCAAGTTAAAGCAATGAATTGTCTCCGGGTACTGCAGGTAAAATACCCATTTCTTACTTGAACGAGTTTAAAATATTTGTAATTTTTTAATGCTTTCTATGATTGGATATATTTATATATAAAAAAAATTCAGATGCAAATGCACGTTAAGTTGTGTAATAATTAGAAATAGGTTTAATGATTTGAGTATTTTCTATTAAATTTTTATTAATATTTTATTAAATATTTAAAATGTTTTTTTTTTATTTCCATCTAAGTATTTTAGCATTTAGAGTTTAATTTTATTATGAATAGAATAATTGTTGCATCCGTCTTTTCACTTTTATCTTTAATTTGCTTATCAATACTCTTTTTCTTTAATTTCCTTTGACTTGTTAAGAGTTGACTACAAGTTGGAGATGAATAGTAATGATATACCATTACAAAGAAAAAAACAATTACTTACATAAAAATAAAAATATTGAGTATTAAATAAATAATAATAATAATAACTCAGATTACATATTTTCAAATTTTATGATAAATATATATTCTTTACATTGATTTGCTCTCATTATTGATTAAATAGAATAGAGTACTCTTAATAAATAATCATATTTCTTGTTTAACTAGTATATTTAATTGATTTTAATTCTCTAATGAGTGTAATACCATAAAATTTTTATTAAACGAGAAATCTTACCCTACTTACTTAATAATAAAGTCAGATTCAACCAAATCAGTTTACTATTAACTACTAATTAATAATATTTAATCTGATTGGTTTTAATTGATTAGAATTAGTAATTGATGATTCTAAACATACAAAGTCATTATGAGTAATTATAAGATTTAAATAACAAAGTCCTATAAATATAACCTAGATTTATATGATCTCATTGTATACTTACTCATATACTTTAATCACCTTTTATCACACTTTTTATTAACTTGAGTGTCTCTCTAATGGTTTATCCATTGTAAGAGATTTACATATTTAGATAAATTTTTAAAATTGCATGACATCTCCATAGTTCTAATCAAAGAGATTAAGAAATCTCTTACACTAGAATATTTTGTTTTTGAGTCTTAGTAATTTCTTGAGATTGAAGTTCTCTATTTCGTCTAAAGCTACAATTGGCTATTTTTGAAAGCATTTGTGTTACATTGTTAACTTTTTTTTTAGAATATAATTTTCCTAACTTTATTATATGTAATCATTCTAAATATGGAGAGAGAGAATGAAACGATGAGGAGACATTTTGAATTCTATTTTAATTCAAATAAGTGTTACATCTATATTTCTTTAAGAGAACAAATATCATTAATATATACTGCTACCTTGTCAATTATATATAAATTTATATAATGACTAAATATTATTATCATCACAATAGAAATATGGTTTTTTTACTGAGTTATTTTCATTATCATATTATTATATTTTTTTATTATAATTTTTCAAGTGCTTTGCAATAAATATAAAGTCATTTTGAGTTTTATTTTAATTCAAATAAGTTTTACATCCCATATATTTTTTTTAGAGAAGAAATATTAATAATATATATTGCTACCTTGTCAATTATATATAAATTTATATAATGATTAAACATTATTATCATCACAGAAATATGTTTTTATTACTGAGTTATTTTCATTATCATGTTATTATAGATTTTTATTATAATTTTTCAAGTGCTTTGCAATAAATATAAGGTTTATTCAAGAGGAATAAAACCGTAGGTTGCAGTTAACTCATAACGTCGCAGACATATAAAGAATTCATTTATACTATATATCCAAGTACTTATAATTTTTAGATGACTTTACAATTTACTTAAATTTTTTATTTTTAAATTTAATAATATAATCTGAAATGTATAATTCACAAATGAATTTTCAGATCATATATTATATATATGATGGAATGAATTTTCAGATTATATGTATGATGGAATGAATTTTCAAATGTATAATTCAGAAATGAATTTTTATTATATATATGATGGAATGAATTTGCAGATGGTCGCCTTTTAAATTATAGAAGATCTGGATAAATTTTCTCCTTAGAAGATTATATGGTAATTATATTATGAAACATCTCTATAGTTCTAACCAAGAGTTTAAGAAATCGAAGAAATCTCTTAAACTAGAATATTCTGTGTTTGGGTGTTAGTAATTTATTGAGATTGAAGTTACTAACTATTTTTTCTAAAGCTATAATAGGCCATTTTTAAAAGTTATTAATATAAATTCCTTGCGTGAATTGCATTTAATAGCAAACAAGAGTTTGTTTAATTACTATCCAATCAGAGATCTTCTGACCTTGAAGCAGCACTTCAGAAAAAAAGAATATCACAATCAACCAGGTCGGCGTCGATAACCGGTACAGAATCGATTTGATAAAAACTAGGAGTTACTTGATTCCACACCTAAGGAATTGTTGAGGATATACAATGTTGGTTCCTTTAGACTGAGGTCCTTCACCATTGTTACTCAATTCAAACTTCCCGTGAGGGGATATTTGTTTAAAAGACTTCACTAGTCAGCAAACATTGGAGTTGTTTCAGTTCAGATGCAATGTTAAGTTTTTTTCAGAATATAATTTTCCTAACTTTGTTCAATAACCCTACTTTAGAATTAAGAAATTAAATGCTTGGTACCAAAACGATATTATTTACTGCTTGTCAACATTCATATTCATGTTCTGAGATTGAGTCTTCCAACCCACGGCCGAAATATGTTAACACAACAAAGTATCAGCAAATTGTGCAGTTTCAAGTCCAATCTTCGTTGATGATACAGTATACAAGATGGGTGGGTTAAAGAATTAAAGGGGGATACTCTTATTGTTGTTGTTTTTGTACATTAGTCTGTAGTTGAATCCACAATCATAGGTGGATTGCATCCCTCTACACTGATGTCTGATTGATTGCTATCCTAAACAGATGAACTGTGCATTATTGTCCTTGGGCACTCTCGACCCCTTCTGAAGGAATTTTGCTGCAACAAGTCATAGAATCAGAAGATACAGAACAATGACACTTGAAATCGTGACATTCAGAAAAGAGAAGAGGTTGTTCCCACCTACAAGCTCAAGTCCTCGGGTAAGCTGATACTTAGAAAATAGAGGCTGCACATCCAGTAATATTAACGACATGAGAATTCAACAGCAAAAAGGTGACAGAGATACAAAAGTTCTAAAAATAATGCTTTGACGTGTGTGTATGTACCAAATCTGAAAACATTGACGTTTTAGAAAGGAATGCACTCCACAAGAACACTATTGTTTCCTCTCGTTGCAGGAGGCAATATTCCTTATTACGCGTTTCTAATTAATATCCATAATAATTTACTCATTTTATTATATACAGATAGTGGACGTTTATATGCATTAAATATCTTCCTACTTATCAATAATAAAAGAAAATATATCCGCAGCTCTTGAAAAACTATTTCATCAGAAATGAGATTCTGACCTTGCAGACATGAAAGCCATCCCCAAAAAGACAGCCTTAACAGATTGCTTCTGTCCCGCATAATCAAAAGCCAATGGCAACATTTCATGAAGGGTCAAAAAAGCCATAACTCCACCAACTGTAATTAATCATCATAAAATAAATCTGGATAATAACATAAAATTCTAAAAATGTCATCGTCACATCTAGATCCTGTATCATTGCATACCTGATCCGAGTAAACCTTCCAGAATCTCAGGACTTAAGCTGCTAGGGAATAGATAGGCTACAGTGAGAGAAAATAAATCATCACGATTAGTTTGATCACACAATTCAAAGATATATATAAGAAATCTTAAGTCCCAAAAAAATAATGAATGTACATAATTAAAACATAAAATCCAACTCTGGAGTACAGAGAGAGATTCAATGGGTAAGGTCGAACACTTGAACTGAGTAAGGCATACCTTACCTGACCCCTAATATTGAAGCATGCCATGCTTCCTCATTGTTATAATACCACATCACTCTAATTCTTGCTTTCAGACTCTTTAAAAAGAAAATCAAACTCTATTGAGCAAAGCAACATATATCAGATGATATACCTACAATTACAACTCCCAGGGGTTCAGCGAAGCCAGAAAGTGATGCTAATTTGAACGCCTGCCATTTACTGGGATACATCCAGAATAAAAAGGTTACTATTCAATTTAACATAGTTATTTGCACAATTTCATTTAACATAGCAACAAAATCAAGATTTGAGATTAACCAATTATTCCCAGCAGTTGTTATACCACAAAAGAAGGACATCAAGTATGTCAAGATTTGCAAATGTACTCAACCCTTAAACCTGTAACTCAATTTTCGTAAGAATTTATCTTGATTTGTATATATAGGTACTAGCATTCAAATGCAAAAACACCCTCAAGCTTCTTGCCCATAAGTTGGCTCTTTTTCTGTTGCATCAAAAGTGAACAGAAAATGAATTCCACAGTAAAACTATAGCATTATCGCCACAAAATGAAAGGCTTTGGTTCACAAAATGGCCATCCTCTCTATTGTCACCATCATACACTAGACCACTACTGGACATAAATAAATAAACCTAAAATATTAATCATATACATCAGCACAAACAATTGAGATAACAATTCCAGAATCATCTACTCAGAGCAACTGAATATTTTTCCCTCTGTCTGTCTGTTTTTATATGTTTGATTCAGTATTTCATGCGCATGTTTCAGACAGAGTAGATTGAACATAAACCCTGTACGCTTGAATATAACCACTGTAATTGAGAAATGCAACTACAACTAATACTAGAACCAACAAGAGCCCTTAAAATCATTATTTACCTTTGTGTCGCAAAATAAACAGGAAGTGCAACAGCAACACCCTAGAAAACAAAACATCGTTAAATTACAACAAGATCTAAGGAGCATTTTAATTTTTTTTTTCAGAATGTTATGAAGGTAGTAAGTAAAAGATGACAAATTTCAAATATTGAAGAAAAAAAATATAATATAATATAAATACAAGAAAGCATCAAGGCCTATAAGGAATTACTTTATTATTAATTTAACTGTATCTAGAGTAAACAGGTTTCATCACAAGATGAAAGTTTATACCTCTGGGATATTGTGCAGAGCAATGGCCAATGCTAAGTTGATGCCAACACGGAGGCCCTGTTGAAAAAGCATATCACAAACATCAAATTGACATGAAGACGTTAACAAGTATATCAGGGAGGATGTAACATGAGTAATGCTTCAACAATTAATGATAATGTATTAATGTGACAGATCGATATGCACATGCAATCAATAAGTTCATATACCTTCATGGATCCAAGGAACACTGCCATCCCTTCTGGAAAATTGTGCAAACTTATGCCTAGGAAATGCCCAAAAAAAAGTTAATAAGTAGAACTCAATGAAGCAGTGAAAACTAAGAGAAAACGCAAAGTGAGTATTGAAGTTGATCAAGTCTCACAAGAAACTTTTAACAACTAAATACCAAACTCCGAAAAATTCAAAAGAAAATTAATTTTCATATTTCTCTAATATTTTGTATTTTTTGTTCCAGAAAAAACTGCATTGCATGAAAAATGATAGGTTTGAAAGTACCCAGACAAAGGGTTCATATCAAAATCATACCTACGGCTGTAACAATTCCACTGAATAAAACCTGTCGGCGATGCTTTTTCATAGTATCCTTGCCTCCTTCATCCCCATTTTTCTAATTTCAAGCATGTCATCACATCTATCAAAATATTTATCTATGTAGATATTATACATAGCAGTTCCAATGCATTTTGCAAAAGGAACAGAGGCAGCAGTTATTTGTAAGAACAAGTTCATTAAAAACCTTTCTGCCTTTCACGTCAGAAGTGGGAGCAAGAGTTGGCTCCGGGATAAAACTGGCCACAACAGCAAAGAATATCACCCCAGCAAAAAACTACATGAAAGAGAAGATAAAACATTTGCTCAGAACAAATATGAGAGAAGACGATACAAAGTAAATTATTGCTACTTTATGATGATGGCAGAAGCACACGTCCTACCCAAAGGTTGCCTTTCAAGAAGCCCAGTGAGTTCAAAGCATTGTGAGCCAAATCAAAGAACGATATGCTAAGCATCAAACCAGCAGCAAAACCCTTCAAGCAGTGGAATAATTTTAGAAAACATACTTCGGTAAGCTAACCAATAAATGGAATTTAAAAACAGAGGGGTATAATGATTCTAAATCAACCAATCAATTCTCATAAATTAAAAAACAAAGTCCTGACCAACTAAAACCACCTGTAGTAGCCCAAGCATCTTCAAATTGGGAGCTTGATTAACAATCACAAAAAGCGCACCTGTTTCACAACAAACAACAACTTGTTACAATTACACAAAAAAAAAAAATAAAAATAAAAATAAAAAAAAAATCAACGAAAACATACTTCAAATTCAAAAGACAAATAGATAGCACACAACTGATGATGACCTTTCATCAAGAGCAGGAACTAACAAATAAATAAATAAACAACCAATTGAAGTGACAATTAGTGTTCTGAAAGTGTGAAAATCAGTCTGCAACATGTTGGCGACAATAACACAACAAATAAGAAATTGAAACAACAATCAGCAATCCAAAGAGACTTCACTGGCTCACCAATAGGTCTAAAGTAGCAATGCCTGACACAATAGGAACGGTGAAGGTAAGTGAAAGAGCAGAGAAATTTACCGATAGAAGTACTGACACCACCAACAAGTGAAAGAGCAAGAGCTACGGCAACCTGAGAATCCATGCCTCAACAATGTCAGGTGAATTTGCCGTTAGGGTTCCGTTCGATTGGGTGACCTAATTAAACGAATTATTCTTATGAATTAATTTCCAGAAGCAGAAGGCAGTGACGATGATAACATAACCAGTCACTGAACTCACCCTTACCCAGGTATGAACCACGCCGTGTATATATATATATATATATATATATTTATTTTATGTTAAATTAATATTTACTTTTTTCCTTTTAATTGGAGGTTTATTATTGGAAAAGAAATGCAGGGTTGAAAAAACGCTCTTAACTATTCTTCAACACACATAAACGTCATTGCTCACGAAAAAATCACTGATTTCTAAAATTAATACTCAGTTTGTTTAAATTAAAATATTTTTTTTGAAATTAGTAGTTTTAAAAAATTGCACTGTTGATTAAACACATATTATCCTGCTTATTATATTTATTTACTTTATAATAAGTATTTTGATAGCATTAATATATTTTTTAAAATTGATTCATAATATAGGATAATTTTATATTAATAATAATATATAAATTAAACAAAACTAAAATCAAACTATTGTATTATAAAATTACGGATATTATTTACTATGATTTTTTTTATTAACTTGAAAACTGCGTGAACATAAAGCAAGAAAAGAGATTTTGAAAATGTTCTGCAGGGGAAAGCTGACAGCAACAGATGGATTATTCCTTTTATTTTTTAATATATTCAGTTTCACTTTAGTCTATGTTGGTAGATTACTTTTTACAATAAATAAATCAGCTATTAAAATCTTGAAATTATATTAATAAATTATTTTAGTTTCTAAAGCCGGAAAAACATTATTAATACACCATTATATCAAGAAGAATGCTAGCAGTATTTTCTTTAATAATCTTTTTAAACATTTTCAAAACCGGTTAAGTGGATTGTTAAGAAACAAGTTGCTTAGACTTAAAAATTAATTTTTAATATTTGAACATCTTAAATATGGTTTACGTTGGATGACTTTGGTTTACATCAATTGATTTTTTTTTTGACACTTTACTGCTAAAATACTTTGTGTTGTTTTGGTTCACATCAAATTAATTTAATATTATTTCAAATTTTAAGATACTTATTTTTAATAATTATTATAACAAATACAAAAATTACTTTTACAATTTCTCATATATATATATATATATATATATATATATATATATATATATATATATATTAAATAGGATTATGACATGTGATGATTAAAAGATGAAATAATAAAGATTTTTTCAATCATATATTAAATTATAACAATGTTTCAAATGTTTTTTTTTTCGTAGTTTTAATTGCATTAGTTACATAAGCATTGTAATCCATTTTCCATTTCACCCGTCTAATATCAAATTTATTTTAAATAACAATTAACTTTATTTAATTAATGATTTGGAGAGAGATTCATACGTGCAACGCTATGGTTGGAGAAAGGAATGAACAAAAAAATATAGAAGAAAAAAAAATATTTTGCATTTGTTATTTCTAGAACAATACTTAATATACTGTATTATGGAGTAATTAATTGAGGATACAAACCAACTAATATATTTTTATTTAAATTAATTATAACACTGTTTATTGAAATATATAAATATATTATACTGGATTCAATTTTCAGTCTTTTAAATTTATCTGTCTTTAAAGTAATTCAACCGCATAACATATTAATTTCATCTTTCCATTTCTAACTTATTCTCTTACAAAATAAAATCTAGTTTGTACTTACTTTAATCATGTAATACAATGTTATTTATTTTATCTTGATCTTTTTCACTTATATTTATATTCTTTTTTGCCATATTTGAGGATTATGGTTTATTATTCTTAATAGACTGGTCTTGATTTGAAGATCATCATTCCTTATAAATCATGTTATTATTTTCATCTCTTGTCCACTTTTCAGGTATTCTACTTATTTAAAACTTAAACGTACAGTGTTTGTTCTTCAACAATTTTCTTAACACTTCTTGATAGTAATTTCATCTTACGAGCCTTCAAGAAACTTTATAACCCTTCGACCTTCATTTTTTTTTTCCTTTGACTCCTCAATTGCATCTTAATTTTTTTTTTCTTCTCAAAACTACCACATGCTTTCAACTTAATATCACAAACTCTTTTGATTGAAATGACTCGAGAGATCTTTTCAAAATTAACAATATCCGTATATTGATCAAGAAGACAACAAACCTTATAATATTTCTTCTTTGTTTGTAGCTTCATCTTTCCCATGAATGCCATTTTGTACAATTTATAATATTTTTGAAAATAAAAAATGGCTTCCATTCTTATGATATTTATGAATACTTATTGACAGTAATTTTACCTTATGAGCATTCAAAGAACCTTGTAACCCTTGACCTTCATTTTTTTCTATGTCCTCTGACTCCTTATTTGCATTCACGATGAAATAAAATTTAGAAGAATGTATATTCTCTAAATTTCCTCCACCAGATTTCAATCTGTAATTGATTCTTCACAAATTCTTATTGAATTCGCCAACAAGTGGAGTCTGTTAAAATAATTTGTAATGGAGTCTTGATCAAGTATGGAGAACAACTCTTACTGCTGCATGAGAGATTGTATGTTAACTTTTTTACTCTTCTCAGCATTCCACATGTTCTCAACAAAATATCTCAAGTCCTTTTAGTTGAAATAGCTTGAGAGATCTTCTCAAAATTAATAAAATACCTATATTGATGTAGAAGATAATGAAGATTATAATATTTCTTGTTTATTGTAGCTTTATCTTTCTTAAGAATGCCATTCTTCACATTTTTTAGTATTTTTTGAAAATCAAAAATGACTTCTATTCTTATAATCTAATGATCATAATTTTACTATAAAAAATTATTAATATCTCCATTTGATGAAGTCGTAGCTATAACTTTGTAAGGTCCTAAATCTTTTATTCTAAACCACTTGTTGGAAAATAAATAAAGAAAACAAATAAAAGGAATAAATTTATCTAAATTAAATATCAAATATTATTTAAAATGCGTTATTTATAGACTAATTAAATATACAGTCTAATTAATAAACTTTTAATTAAATTAACTACAACATTAATTTCTTATTATACGTGTTCTTCTTTTTCTTACAATCTTGTTACTTCGTGGGAAACCTCATCTTTCGCACCGCACCAAATTTTTTTTTGATTCTGATGTTAAGCGGGTTTAGGTTTGGTATTTTTATATACATAGATATATAGTAAGAATAAGAAATGCTATTCAATTCAAACACGTAACCAGATCAATCGTCAAAAAGGTTGACCCTTCGCATGACAGAAATTGACGCAAAAAGTGTCGAAGATAAACCATGTGACAGTTGCTCACAGCCACTCCCAAAGAAAGAGAGAAATGGCAGAAGAAAATGAAGAGGTGGTGCTGTTCCCATTCATGGCCCAAGGACACATCATCCCTTTCCTTGCACTGGCCCTGCAGTTAGAGAAAAGAGACAACCTCAACATCACCATTGTCAACACCTCACTCAACATACACAAGTTAAGATCTTCTCTTCCACCAAACTCTTCAATAAAGCTTCTAGAGATCCCTTTCACTCCCTCCCAACACGGCCTCCCTCCCAACGCAGAGAACACCGACGCCATACCCTACAACCTCGTCATTCGACTCATCCAAGCCTCCACCACTCTCAAACCCGCCTTCACAAACATCCTACGCGACATCCTCGTACAAAACAAAAACCACAAACTCCTTGTCATCGCCGACATCTTCTTCGGCTGGACCGCCGCCGTCTCCAAAGAAGTTGGAGCCTTCCACGTCATCTTCAGCGCCTGCGGCGGCTACGGCCTCGCCTGTTACTGCTCCCTCTGGCTCAACCTCCCCCACCGTCGCGTCGACCCAACACAAGAAGATTTCACCTTACCGGATTTTCCCGAAGCGCGTGGCATTCACCGCACGCAGCTACCCACTAACATCTCAGAAGCCGATGGCTCGGACGCGTGGTCGGTGTTCCAACAACAGAATATCCCCGAGTGGGTGAACTCCGACGGGGTTTTATTCAACACGGTGCACGAGTTCGACTCGGTTGGGCTGGGCTACTTCAAGAGAAAACTGAACCGGCCGGTGTGGGCAATCGGGCCGATTCTTTTCTCGGGGTCCGGTTCGCGCGGGAAAGGCGGCGGAATCAGCCCGAAGCTCTGCTCCGAATGGCTCGACGCGAAACCTTCGAAGTCGGTTCTGTTTGTGTGCTTCGGTTCGATGAACACGATCTCCGCTTCGCAGATGATGGAGCTAGGGAAAGCGTTGGATCGGTGTGGGAAGAGTTTCATCTGGGTTGTGAGACCGCCGATCGGGTTCGACATAAATTCGGAGTTCAGAGAAGATGAATGGTTACCCGAGGGTTTTGTGGAGAGGGTTCGGGAATCGGGGAAGGGTTTGGTGGTTCGCGATTGGGCGCCCCAGGTGGAGATTCTGTCACATTCTGCGGTTTCGGTGTTTCTGAGTCACTGCGGGTGGAACTCGGTGCTGGAATCGCTGAGTCAGGGGGTGCCGATTCTGGGGTGGCCGATGGCGGCGGAGCAGTTTTACAACTGCAAGTTTTTGGAGGAAGAGGTTGGGGTTTGCGTGGAGGTTGCGAGAGGAAAGAGTTGTGAAGTGAAGTGTGAGGATATTGCGGAGAAGATTGCTTTGGCTATGGGAGAGACAGAGAAAGGGGTTATGATGAGGAAGAAAGCTGGTTATGTTAGGGATATGATTATGGATGCTCTGAAAGATGAAGATGGATTTAAGGGCTCTTCTGTTAAGGCCATGGATGAGTTCTTATCTGCTGCCATGTCCTAAAACAGTTATGCAGCTTTTTGCATTCTAAGCAAAGAAACCAAAATTTTCATGTCGACCAGTGTTGATGCTGTTAATTAAGGTAAAGAGTTAATGTTGACACTTGCAAATTTTTTGGTGGGGATATCTTAGATTATGTTACATGTTTTCCACGTGTTTGTAGCAAGTTCTGTTTGTGATAGTTTGCAACAAGTGCCAGAATAATGTTGATCTAAATTTAGAAGTTCTAGACTTTGGTACCTAGATCTGTAGGGTGATTGCAAAGAGCGATGCCAAGTTTTTAATTTATAGAAAAAAATAAATAAATTAAAAAGGTTCTGGTCCTCTTTCCAATTAAAGAATATTATGCAGACATAACTGCATCTGGCACCATTTTCCACCAACTGAGCACAGACAAGAGGAGGGAAATTTCATTGTAAGATTTATATACACACATATATATACACACACACATAAATATATATATATATATATATATAATGATATTTTTTATTTATTTTTTACATATTTTAGTTACTAATATGTTTGAAAAACTACTTTATATTTTTTTCTGCCTTATTTTCTTAAAAATAATTATCAAAACTAGGAATGAAAATTAGAGATGTACAGGATATTCTCATATAAGTATGTGCGTATGACCTTTTTAACCATATCCTAATTATTTTAATAATTTTTCATTGTTTACATATGTACGATAGAGTTTTTATCATTTATTTGTTTTAAGAATTCGGCTTATATTATAATGAATCTCTTAAATATATATTTGATCGAGTGCTGAAGCATACACCATTATCACAATGTGATGTGGCAGCTTAATAAAATTTTATAATATCATTGTGATATATATTTTAATGAAATGTTTCATAAAGTTATATTTTGAAATATTACAAAAACATAAGACATGTTTATACCCGTTATCAATTGCTTAAAATTGATGTTATCCTACATTCTAATATCATTTTGATAGTTGTGATAGATGGTTTATATATTTTAAAACTATGATGTAAATATTTTATTGAAATTATGCTTCCAATATTAGTATAATATTTAACATAATGAATTATCTTTATGGATAGTTATATATATATATATATATATATATGATAAATTATCTATTTATTATTTACAAAAGCACATTATTATAACTACTTTTTTTTTCATTTCTTTTCTACCACACATCTATTTTCATTATTTTTTTTCTCGTATACCTATCTATCCTTTTATTTCCTTTATTCGAATAAAGAAAGAAGTAAAAAAAAAAAAAAATCTATCTGGACGAGTCAACTTGTACAAAATACACTGTTCACGAGTTCGATTGCTGAGCTACTTTAAAAAAAAAATGGGCTTATCGGTTGAGTATTCGGCCCAATTATCCGTTGTATCCGATTCTCTTAAAAAATTAAAATAGGAAGCAAAATTCTGAAATATTTATTTATTTTCCTTTTATTTAAGAAAAAAAACTGACAAACATTGACAAATTATAGAATTTGACGGTCATATACTTTTGCGGAGATTTATCTTTCTTAAATGATAAAAAAAATAAAAAGGGAAATAATGGAATGTAATAAATGATGAATTATGGGAGACGAATTATGATAAATGAATATGTATAAAAATACTATTATTAAAATTTATATATGTGTAAGCATAAAAAGTAAAATTTAAAAATTTTGAGGAACCAGAATTTTGTAATATCTATATGTATATTAATCAATACGAAAATTTCAAATAAGAAAAAAATGTAAATGATTCATGAAAATATGTATATTACGTGATCTCTGTAATTATATTCTAAATAAATATTAAATTTACTTCCGATCAGTTTCAAACGTTAATTATATTCTAAATAAATATATAATTTCGTCAAATCTATTTGACCTTGCATCAAAATGGGTTATTTAACTTGCTTTTAATATTTATTTATTTCATTTTAAATGAACAAGTCAGATTAATTAGGTGATATATTTAATTTAATTACCTCTCATGGAAAAAATAACAATAACATTTTACTTCTGAAATCTGAAAAATGATATTTATATTACAATACATATATATATATATATATATATATATATATATATATATATA
>Ga0209489_100868_pt1 | contig 60337 bp, 19 predicted proteins | sample SiratrowhiteBW_FD_187527 | JGI IMG/M metagenome (GOLD analysis project Ga0209489, IMG submission 187527) | Root nodule microbial communities of legume samples collected from California, USA - Siratro white BW (SPAdes) (version 2) | ecosystem: Host-associated > Plants > Roots > Nodule | place... | reverse complement strand
ATATATAAAGTAGAAATAAAATCTTTTAAGAAAATAAGTATATTCATATGTATTTTATTACTAAAATTGTCCAAGCGTTTGTCTCAAGTCTATAATGTCATACGCACACGTGTTGATGTACAATCATCACATTTACAAAGATAAGGTTAACATAAATAAAATTAGATATATAATCTTAACTATAATCATAGGAAATTTTACACAATCCTAGCAATCAATAAATATGATAAATTTATTGTCTCGTCAAAAACACCAAATAATCAAACAAACAATTATAAAATTTCATGACTTGTAAAGAAAATATTGAGTTCAAAGATCTAAGATTAAATATGTTCTATGTTGTATAGAATAATTAGTTATCGAATTATTTATAATCTAATTAATTAGGTATTATGTGAAAGTCACCTGACACACTTATTTTATACAAAATATATAGGAATTTGTATTTAGTTTTTTACCACTTAATACATTTATCTACATGATGTAGGAGATAAATAAAGCATAGACATCACATATTTTGATATCTCCAACTTAATAGTTACACTATAGTTTGTGTCTGGTCAAAATATATCTAAGATAACTATAAATATATGTATCGATATTCTATGCAAACATGGCTTTTCATTTATAAAATTACAACAATCAACTAAATTAACATTTAAGAATTCATCAAATTAAATAATTAGAAGCTAAATTATTTAATTAAAATATATTATAAGAAATAGGAGAATGTTGCTTCAAAGAAAAAACTTTTTTCAGGCACATTCTACATTTGGAAGTTAATGTTGGTACGTATCATCTCAAATTAAATTATAAGCATTCACGTGATAAAACATCTTTTAAATTTTTTTATTATCTTATTTTTTTTCTATTATATTTCTATGACAATTGTAGAGTTTAATTACAATATTTAGAGTTATATTAACTTTTACCATATTGTGAACTAATATAATTATTCACAATGTTGAATTTTTTTTTTAAGTTGATACAAGATCATACTTAAATGAGTTGTAATAAGTGATTTTTTAATTCAAAACTTAAATGAGTTGTGATAAAATAACTTTTAATTCAAATTTTTATAGGATGAATACACTTTATACTCACCTGAAAATAAATCTACTGTTTTAATTAGAATTTGTCCAATTGAGTTTAATTATATTTTAATTGAAATTATTCCTCAAATTCACATTTTTAAGTTTATTAACCTACTTGTGTTACTTTGATGATATATTGAATTATAGGTGATTATTTTCAGTGATTCCAATGATTTTAGAAAGTTAGGTTTTGGGGCTTGATAAATGAATAAAACATTTGAAGAGGAAAAAGCTAAGTTAATGTATGCAATAAATAGTCTAGCCTGATTAATCAAAGTCCAATTTAATTATCTTAAACAGAATTGGAAACAAAATATATAAAAGATAAGGGAAACAAAAACATTTGAAAATAAAATTGGAAACAAAATATATGAAAAATAAGAGGAAATAGAAAAATCTGAAAAAGAAATCTACATAATCTAAAAACGAGAAAACAAAATTTGAGAAAAAAAAATTTAAGAATAAAATTTACAAAATTTCAAAAACAAAATCTACAAAATTTCATAAATAAATATATGAGAAAAATAATGAAAAAAAAGTCGAAACATAATCGAAATCCAGAATTTTCAATGAAAGAAAACTTATAAAGTGAATAGAAATTATTGAAGTTATATCATGTATATTCAAACTATAAATCGTCACTGTTACAGTAACAGAATCAAATATATCCACAATCAATTAAATTAATTATCAATACTTTTTAACAAATACTCATTGTATCTATCTATTTCTTTTTAAAGTTATTCATTAGGGACTTATTTCATAATTTAAATTTCTAGGTAAAAACAGTTTAAAGATACTTTGATCGGCATTAGTATGTACGGAGAATAATATGGGACATGTTACCAATTAGGAATAACTTGATTAGAAAGAGAGTGTAATTAAGGAGTCCTATAGGTCCTTTGTGTCAAGAAAAGATAAAAAATGTCTAACATCTATTTTGTATCGGTAAAGTAATGTGGGAATTGTGTGAGGGATGGAGTGGGAAGCTCCCACACAACAGTTTACTAATTATATTAAAAATATATTATTAATTATATTAGTAATTATATTTCTACAATTTTATTATATACTTTTTAAAATTATTATTATTTATTTAAATTTTAAATTTGAATAATATTTTTTTAATTTACGTTTTTTTAAATTAATATTTAAATATAAATTTTTATATAATAATATAAATAAGTTATATTTTAATAAATTCACATATATATATATATATATATATTATTGTGTCCCCGTGTCCTGTAATTTGCAATTTAGCCGTATCCGTGTGTCTATGTCGTATCCGTGTCCGTGTTCATATTCGGACTTCATAGATTAGGAGTGTCACAGTTAGACACGAGTCTATTCTCATTCATTTTCTATCATTTCATTTATTGGACCAAAGGAAAAGGGTTAACACAGATCTGATAGAAATAAAGTGGTATTCAGAGGAGGGGTAGTAGATCAGGTGAAAATTTTTTGTCTAACATAATTAAAGGGTTGGTTATGGTGTAAGCATAGGATGTTGAAGACAGTATTCTCTTATTCAAATTGGTATTTTACTCCAATAAAATGTTTAGAATCACTAAAGTAGGGTACCTAGAACCTGATTAGATGGGTTGAGAGAGAAAGAGTAGGTGGGTCATCGTTTGCAGGTACATCTATTTCGAAAGGAGGGATGAAGCTTACAAGTTTGAGGCAACTAGTGGAACCAGGATTGAGACTATATTGAGATGTTCAAATATTCAGTGTGAACAGAGAGTTTGTTGTGTATAATAAAATTAGTACATGAGTATTCCAATACATTAATTTTAGATCTTAGTATTCTATGATGAGTAATCACTATCTCAATAATTTTAGATGTATTTGTTTTAAGGTGTGTTTGGATTAGAGATTGAATTTGAGGAAGTGAATTTGAGTTGATTTAAGATGAAAGTGTGGAAAAAGGTAGATTGTTTAGATTAAGGAAAATATGGTAAGATTTGGGAAGAAAGTTTCTGAAAGTTTAAAAATGATGTGATAGATATAATATTATTTTAATATATAAAATTATAAAATATTATATTTATAATTCAAAAATAAAATATAATTAATTTAGTTAATATAATTAATATTTTTTTTAAATTATAGAAAAATATTAAATTAATAATTACCTTTAAAATAAATTTAATTTATTATAAAATATGTTAATTTATTAATTGAGAAGATCAATTTTTAAAATATATAATTAAATTTTTTAAAAATAATTATTATTCTATAATAATAAAATAATTATTTTGATATAATTTATCTTAAATAGATATATTTATATTAAATTATAACTATATTTATATTATTATTAATAATTATATTAATACTTTTATTAGAAAAATTTATATAATATTTAATTTTTAAATATTATTTATTATTATATAATATATATAATCGATTATGTTTTAACTTAATCGACTATACATATATAATATATAATATGTAATACGTTAATATATCTTATACCTATTAATATATTATTATAATTATTTATAAAATATTATTTAATATTTTTTTAATTACGAAAAGTAACCTTTTTGCAAATCTTTGCTTAAAGAAGGAGAAAGTTTAGACAATTTTCTTTTTTTCGTTTTTCGTGTTTTAATATTTTGTTTTTTTAGTTTTTATTTTCTTTCTTTGTTCTTAAAGTTTGTATAGTTGGAAAGAAACATACCTTTAAAGTTTATCTTGGAAAGGGTCTTATATATGTAAAAGGACTTTAGGTTAGGCTTGATAGTTTTGTGTCTTTTTGTCCTGTGTAAGATTGGGTTAACCCTAAAATGATGCACTTAATTTTATTTATTGTTTAGGTTAGGCTTGATAGTTTTTTATCTTTTTGAGCTGTACATTTAATTTTATTTATTGTTGACTATTAAAGAAAAAATATTACAACTTACATGATGTAGAAAAAATAATACTAGTTCTTTTAGATGTTAATTTGGATGGTATCCTAAGAAACTAGAAATTAAAGAGAAGATTGAATCACCGCACACACAGGAGTCAGACATCAAACTATTGGTGATAATAACATATTTCTTAAAATAATTATAGGTTTCACTCTTCAATTTCATCACGAATCACAGTTAAAGATAAATCTGGTCTCAAAAGAGTCCAACTCAATAAAATAAATAGTTGGAAAATTGAAAACATTTATTGGTTACAAAACAAAAATAACAAAGGTATGAAAATTTAAAGACATTGACTCTTGTGGGTGACCACTTAACCACCTGAAAATGTCACAGAAGTTTCGTGAAGCTGCTGCAACCTTGATGAAGGAACGTTGACTCAATCTCTCTTCTTTTCATTGACTTTGGTATTATGCTTATTTAACAAGCCAAACAATAGTTGCTGCTTATGCTGTTGATAAACTTTAAACATAAAGTATGTTTTATAATCGTTAATTAAAAAATTTATAACACTTCTAAGTTTCTTGAGCATTGTAGGGGATGTGGTAAAACAACAAAATTTATTGGAATAATAAACATAAATATTTAGTGATGAATTGATTTTCTGTGAAATATGGGTTTATTCTTTGTTAATTGAATTTGAACCGGTATTTAAGGGTAAGTGATAAGAACCATTTTTAGTTTTTAATAATCAATATTTTATTATATTCCTTTAACCATGTAATATTTTATTATATTAAATATGAATATATTAAAGAGACAAAACTTATGCATGCATTTAGCCAATATATCAGGTTTTTAATCAATTGGATTGTAACAACTATAGTTTTATTTATTCTAATTTATAGTAAGATGTATTCTAATTTTAAAGCATATTTGTCTTAATTGAAATTGGAAGAGGATCTTAAAAGAAAAAAAAAAAAAAAAAAAAAAAAATCAAACCATATATTACAGCCATTCCTGACTGTCTGCTGGCCAGTATGTCTAGTATCAATCACCTGCTAATGTTTCATGTGAATGACTTACAAGTATGCAGAGAATCATAACAACTTATAAGAACCAAAACAAAGTATTCAGAATTTCAGAGATTTGATTGCAAGTGAAACTGATACATCTCATTGAAATTGATCCAAATCACCTAGGAAATACATCTCTTGCTATAGTTAAGTGAGAGAGAAGACATTCACTTCAGGTGTTCTTATTTAGCTATATTTCAATTAGACCTACCTATTTATATGTATTGTGACACTTTACTGCCTTCCTGGTACATGTGCTGCTTGTGTAATTGTCGAGAACTCCATGTACTGTTTACATTTGAACTTGGAAAAATGATTGTTGGAAGTCTCTTGCTTTCCTCAAGATGAGGAAAATCAACTGTGTAATGCAGTCCTCGACTCTCATGCCTAGAAAGGGCACTGCTGATCACCAGCTTTGCACAGCAAAACAGGTTTCTCATCTCACAGATCTCAGGACCTGCCATTGTTGGCTTCCATCCATGCTGAAAGAGACACTCCTCCCATTTAGCCTCCAAGTTATCAATTTTTTGCTTGGCTGTCTCTAGTCTCATCGTAGACCGAACAATTCCTACATAGTTGAACATGATGGATTGCAATTCTGTCCTCGATTCCTTTGTCATTGACAAAATCTTGTCAGTGACATTAGTTTCGAGCGACAGAGGCACAACAGGTCTAGGCCACAAGTTTGATGCAGTCAGATCAAGGCTAGAGCTTTTCATGCAATCAACTGAGGGCTGCACAGCTCTTCTTGCAAAAACCAGTGCCTCAAGCAATGAGTTGCTAGCAAGTCTATTTGCTCCATGCAAACCTGTGCATGCTACCTCACCAGCCACATAGAGACCTTTCACATTGGTCTCTCCTTGGAGACCGGCTTGAACTCCTCCACACATGTAATGAGCAGCCGGAACAACGGGGATCGGATGACGAGTTATGTCCAAACCATACTGGAGACATGTAGAAGAAATGTTGGGGAAATGGGAGAGAATTTCCTCCTTATGCTTGTGACTTATATCAAGAAGAACATACTTCTCATCCCGCTTTTTAAGTTGGTCATCTATGCTTCTAGCCACAACATCCCTTGGAGCAAGCTCTGCCCTCTCATCATACAAGGGCATGAATCTTTCCATGCCTAAATTGTAAAGGATGGCCCCATCACCTCTAACAGCTTCGGATATCAGAAATGCTTTTTCCCTAGGCTTGGTTGGTTTAATAGGAAGCCCTTCATCAGCTAAGGCAGTTGGATGGAACTGAACAAATCTGTGCAGTCATGATTTTGGAAAACAGTGTCACAACAAGAATGAAATTGGATATACAAAGCTGAAAAGCTCCATCGTACACACGGCCAGACTATAATGCGATACATTATCAAAATTACACCAAGACTTGTCATAGATATCCTAAACCTGTGGCACATTTTGTTTATTTCCTATGATTGGTGTGAGATATTCATTAAACAGTAAATATTCACAGTTTTGAAATAATCTACTCACTCCATGTTGGAAATCACAGCTTGAGCTCGGTGAGCCATGGCAATCCCATCTCCAGTGGCTACCTGTGATTAGAAAAAGTAAGTCAAATTAACATGCAAGTAAGAGTATCCTTATATTGCAGGTTATATAGCAAACAGGTCGACACATATGGGGTGTAAAAATGAGATGATTTATTACGATACCATGAACACTAATAAAATAGGTAGATCAGATAATTTAAAACGCAAAACTTATAGTTTCAAATACACTGTATTGTTGCCCTTTGATTTTTATTTATACATTGATCGTCCATTATAAAATTATAGTGTATCGTCCAAGTAAATTGATGACATTATGAATGAGTTAGTACCTATAATATGGAGTCCTTTACTTTCAATTTAGAGGTAATACTGTTTTATAATCATAATGAGTTTAGATATTAAAATATAACTGCATTATGAACTCATGCCAGAATATTTCAATTTTCACCATGATTGTGTTCTTAAATACTTAAAACAGAAAATGAACCAAGCAGAAAATTGTAGAATAGAAAAGAGAATTCAATCCCTTAAAACAGAGGACTACCAGAGGATTTGTAGTTTTCGGATAAATATGCCCAGCTCCACCAGATGCAAGTAAAGTCGCCTTTGAAAGAAATCTTATCACCTAGAAGCTAAAAAAATGAAATCTTAGAAACATATTCATTGATGGCAGTGATTTTATTCTCAAAAGATCACAGATAACTCCTGTTCCCACCTCTAGAGTTTTAGTATTCAGTGTGTCAACACCAAGACAAATTATATCAGATCCATCCTGCAGCACCAGTGGAATGCTTTAGTCAGTGAAGACATCAAAACATTCAAAATGATCTAAATATCAAATTTGGATGTGAAAATTTCAAAAGAACAAAAACCCACTAAAATTTTAAATCTTCAAATATACCACAAATGCCAGAACATCTCTCCACTAGCAAGACCAGGTATGATACAAAACATTAAATATATGGAAAGATGACATAATCGCGGAAATAACAAACCTGACAAGTAAGAAGATCAATAGCAAAATGGTGTTCAAACATAAAAATATTAGGATTGTTGATAACTGCCTTCAGTAGAGCACGTTCAATCTCCTTTCCAGTCATATCAGCAGCATGAACAATTCTATTATGTGAATGACCTCCCTCCCTCATAAGATGTAAGTTACCATCTTCCCCATGGTCAAAGGATGCACCCATAGCAATTAATTCTCTGACTCTTTCAGGTCCTTCAGTACAGACAACCTAGAAGAAAGAATCAAAGTTAATAAATTGTTCAATACAGTAGTCACAGAACATAGTAATTCATTATTGAACACCAAAACATTACAATTCTTACATGTTCAAATCCCAGGAAATCAAGCAGAATGCTGATTAGTTACATAAATTAAGGAATCACTATAATTCGGTGCTTAGCAATTGCCAAAAAACAACCAAGTAAATTGATTGCAGTTCAAATGTAAACTGGAAACACCCAGATTGTGTAATTTTGTTAGTACAGAACATCACTGCCAGCAAATGGAAATATACTCAGAAAAAACAAAAAATTCAGTTCACAGAACAACTTATAAGAACCATTCTCCTTAAAGCATATTCATAATTTCAGATGTACTTGGCTTAATGTTCAACAAACCAGGACATAGATCAGGTTATAAGAATGACTCACAATGTAAACTTAATAGGACCGGAACATACCCGGACGCTTTCCTCATCACAAAGATATGCCCCAGCCACAATGGTGTCCTTCATGTGACTCTCCACAGAATCTGAAGGGCATAGCACAGCACTAACACCACCTTGAGCATAATTAGTATTGCATTCATGAGACTCAGCCTTGGTTATCACCGCAACAGATCCATATTTTGCAACTTCAAGCGCATAGCAGAGACCAGCAATCCCGCTCCCAATAACGGAAAAGTCAAAGCATTGCGTGAGACTATCTTTCTTGCAAGAGGAAATGATTTTGAAGAGTTTCTGATTCTTTTGAAGTGGAGGTGCAGAAAACGCACAAACATGTGTCTGCGGGACCTTGGATATTGCTTTAGACCTAAAATTTTGCACCCCAAAAAATGGAAAATCATTAATTCAGCAAAGAACGAGCAGAAAATGAACATCCATTTTTATTGAGTCTTTATGAGCAAACTTCCAGAAGCTACTTCAAAACACTTAAGTATAAAGAGCTAATCAATGTATAATACTGGTACAACTTTTTTCCCACAACTTTTGGCTTCAAACATTTAAGTAAATACTGTGCAAGTGCTACAAAGTACAAAACATGATGATAACTTGATCAAATGATCTTGTCCAAACAGGTAAAATTTCATCAAAACAAATTTAGACTGTGTCAAATAAATAAGTGTTTTTAGGCATTCAATCATAGCAAGATACGAGGAACACTTCTTGTATGGTTCCTGGATCGAAATCTTCTAAACATACCTTGACAAAAACAAAAGGTAAACATTATAACTGCAATTAAAAATTGTACGATGTTATGCAAACAAATACAACTTCGTCCAACAATTAGCACTAGAGAAGCAAACAGGAACTGTAGTTCTAGACTTCAAAAGTTATTAATACAAATCCTGGATTAAAATCTTTACCATGAAAGATCTTTTCGTAAGAATCTCGCGATTGGGGCATCAGAAACCAAAGAATTCCTTCTACAACTGTACCCCTTGCAGTTTGTCACTCTAAATTGCAGTGTGCCACTTCCAGCAGGTATACAAGTGGCCATTGCAATACAAGTAGGCGACTGCATATCAAAATCAGAAAGATATAAATTTAAAGAAAACTACAAACAAAAAGTCTTAACTCTCCACCGCACTAATCAGTAAAAAAATGAACAGTTTCCTTTGAAAGAGGAAAATGTGATCAGATGAAACAGCAGCCATTAGCAACAGTCGGTAGAAAAACATTGACACTACACAACAAAGTTAGCAAAGGCATAAAACACCACCATCTTTAACATTCTAACTCAATGTAAAAAGTGATCATGCTTCAACTCTAAACCATGAGCTATACGTGCAGAACCAAATTCTAAGCTTAGCACATGCAAAACCTTATATAGTAAATAAACGATCAAAAATAATGTAAAATGTGGAAAATTCACTCAAAAAACAAACTAGAACTGCCCTCTTTCTTTCCCTCACCCCAGATGGTAGGAGTCAGGGAAAAAGTGAAATATGATACAGAACTTCAAACAGAGTAAGAAAAATTCAGACTTCAGAAACAACAAAGAACAGATTTTTCATACAAGGTTGGAGGGCGAGGCTAAAGGAGAGAAATGGGTTAGCAGCATATAAAAAAACAAATGATACCCACCAACAGAACACACATAAAAACACAAACTTTGGGATGAGAAATTGTTTATTTGACAAGAAGACAAAGAGGGGCAAAACTAAAGATCACAAGCAGCTAGTGTTCACGTTTTTCTTGATGATAGTGAAATTTAACGGTTAACTTAGAGTCATGGCATATCAGTGTACCTTGTTAGACTCAGAAGAAAACAATAAAAGTAGAATCTGGGTCGCGTTACTTGGCAGAAAATAGGAAATAAATAGACACAAAACAAACTCTTTACTTCTAGAATCTGAGACTGTTCCTTGACTGAATAAATAAAAATATAGAATAAATGGGTCCTTACTTTGTGGTCCTTATTTTGTTTCTTTTAACTTTTCTATTTTTTTATTCATTAAATTCCATGTAGACATTATGGTATAAACTGTTAAAAATAGAGTTTTATTAAGTAATTTATATTAGTTAAACATAGGATATAAGTTATAATAGGATGCCAAACATTTGTTATAATAAATGACAGAGTAAAAAAATCAAAAGAAAAATCAAAAAATATTTCAAATAAATTAAAAGAGTCAATATAATAATAAAAATAAAATATAAGTAAATATTATTTTGGACTTAAACCAAAATTTAATAATTTATTGGATGCATATTTTTTTTTCTAAAATATTAGATATTCAAAACAAAAAAAATCACTTATACATAGAGACCTGATATTTAAATCAAATTTATAATATCTGAGAAAATAATACATGAGTCTAATTTATAAAGTTCATTATTATTTAATATTGTAGAATTATTAATACTTAGTTTATCCAAATTGATATTAGGTAATTAACTGGTGATTTAATACGTTTTAATGGTATGCTTTATCTCGTTATTATTGTTATTATATGAATTTTATCATAATTTTTCAGAATTTATCATTTATTTGTGTTTTGCCTACGTGTAACAATATATGTGATAAGTTAAAAAAAAAAAAGGAAAATAATTTAAGAAAACAATGCCAATTTGCAACAAGTGAATAAAAAAAATACGTCACTTTAAACAAAAAATAATAACACGACCAAGTGATGTGCTGTTGCACAATTAACGGATTTCAAAACGTGCAAAATTAAAAACAAAAACATGATCAAATATATAAAGATAATAAAATTTTCAAAAAAATAATATTCAAAAAATTGAAATGCCTAATTAAAGAATAAGGACTTAAGCTTATTTTTTAATATATAAATTTATATCTCAATTCAAGCCAATCAAAATTAGATTGGTCCTTTGAGCTATCGGATTTTATGTGTATTTGTTTTTAGTTTAAAAAACATAAAAGAAAATTATATAATTTAACTTTTATGTGTGTTAAAAATAATTGTATTATCAATAAGTCAAAAATTAAATAGGTATAAATTTAAAGTAGTTATCATAAAATTAAAGAATTTATCGATAACTTGTGATGGATGGTAATAATTATCAATATATAGACTATTTATTTAGAATTTTACTTGTTTTAAAATCTTATTCAATAGAATTCGATGAATAAAAAAACTTTAAGAAACGGATGAAAAGCTTTGCCTATAAAATATATGCAAATTCGATACTCAATTAGGTCAAATTTAGCTAAAGGCCATAAGTGAAATTTTACTAAACTAAAGGTAGTATTTATATAAAAAATTATATGATAATTATAAAAAAAATTAAAAGTGTTAGAAAATATATTTTAACACTCTATTTGAATTGTTTCATTCAAATAAAATTTTATATAAAAAAAACTTTATTGATATAATATATTTGGTTGACCTTTGGAGTTGAGAAAGAGCATATTATAATCCCTTTGAAGCAAAAGTGAGCACTAACCATTAGAATTGAAATTTGAGACAAAAGAGAATTGTATTCGATAGTGAAAGAAACATTATTTCTTTTCTAATAGTGACACTCAAAAAGAAGACAAATGGGAATTGGCAACTTGGCCACCAATTATTGGAACCTCACCACTTATACTAGAACGTTTCTGTGTTTTTAATGGTTAAAAATGGTCCTCCCCTAGCTCGTGGTTGGATATCATTTATGGAAAGAATATGATTAAAATCACATGCTTTATTAAGATGGTACTAGATTCTTCATAAGAAAAATAATTTTCAATGAAATTGATAGATGTTTTATATTCATATATAACCCTATTTAGTGTTGGGTTGGTTTTCTTATTTTAAGATTCAAATTTATTATTTTTTTATGTGTTCATGATAAACTTAATATAATATAATATAATGTATTTTCATTATAATTAGGATTATAATTAGGGTAAAAGGTTAATTTTAAAGTGTACAATGGTCAGAACATTAGTGTGTGAAGAAGAGTGTAAAGAGTTAAAGAGAGAGAGAGAGACACAATTTGCAGTTATTTCTTATAGCAATCTATTTTAGTTGTTTTGAAAATTCAACGGACAAACCTTATTTACAAAAGATTTCTCATTGGTATTTCTTCAATTTGAAGGGTGGGATTGTCTAATGGTAATTTTGTATAAGCATCAAGAATTTTGTAAAGAATTATTGTTTACATAAAGTTCTTGTTACTGTCAGCCTTAATTGTTTCGAAAATTTAATGGTGAAATATTCTCCAATTGTTTTGAAGTTTTTAATAGAGTCTTATCACTCACAGTACTTAGTTTTGAACGATCGGATTCGAAATCAGAACTCTAGTTTATTTTTAGAAAATTCATGAACAATGACCATTTTTTTTGTGACGAGATTCTCGAAATCTTCCTTCTAAATTTTAATTTGTTGATATTTTAGACCATTGTTAGTAACCATTTCAAGATTAGGAAAAGTTGTATTAATATGTCCTCTTATTGATTTTGTGAGATTCATTCTAGATTTGTTTTGATATTATTGAAGTATTAATTGTCTTATAAATTTTTTATCTCTACTAAGAAATAATGAGAGATTTTTTTTCACGTTTAATGATAGATGTTAACTTATTTTTCTATTTTCATATTCTTATGATAATAATAAATCTTATTACTTATACTTTCTAACTCCATCCTGTAGGAGGTATGATCTAATATATATATTCATACCATAATTCAATAAGTCACAATTTAAATATTATTATAAACTAAGAGAAGAATACTACTCTCTAAATATAGAAATATAGGTCAAAATGAGATGACAATTTATCATCGTGGTCATTAATAAAGACCATCATAAAAGGTATAAATTCAAGTCACTATAAACGAAAGGTTTAAACTTGTTTATGAACATTTATTATATTCATCTATTTATGACATACATTGAAAAAAAAAATAATATATTTTAATCCAAGAGATAAATTTGAGTCAACCCAAGACATTTACAATCAAGAAAAGGAGAATAAGAGATGACAGTCAATAGTTTAATAAGAGATGACAGTCAATAGTTTAAGTCATTTATTAAAAGAATTTCACTCTTTCAATAAATGTATTATTTTATATATATATTAGCAATCTAAATTCTAAAGTACTTTATAAATTAAGAGTAAAATAGTTAATGTTTCATCAACAATTTAAAAAGTTAATCAATTTGATTTTTAAATTAAAAGTACTATCAATCTAGTATGAAAAAAAATACAGTGTAATTTAACCTTATTTGAATGCATAAAGTGAACTCAAATGATTGTTCGGAGTAACATGTTATTAATGAGTATAACCATGTTAAATATTTAAATATTTAGAAAATATTTTATTATTCATAGTTGTATTTAGCAAAGCAAACGTCCAGGAAAACTTTCACAGATTCAGTGACCCAATTCTACAATTTTTATATAAAAATTTATAAAAATGAGTTTTCACAATTTTTTTTATAAATTCCTTAAAATTTAACGAAATTGATAAGAAAAATCATTCCAAGTATTAACTGGAGAAGTACCACTATAACCTATTTTATATTTCTTAAAATCGTGTTTACTGTTAAATATATTTGTAGGAAGAGAAATATTAGGAATATATGCTGATTTTTATCATATTTTTTAATGGTTAAAAATTATAATTATAACAATTCATAAGTTCTACATATAAGTTTTTATAATTTGTCTTTTTAATAGATTTTAACTAATAAGAAAATATTAAAGAAATATGTTAGAAAGTGTGTTCTATGATTATAAGTTTATAGTTAGTTTCATTTGATAAATATAATCAAATGTTTGTGTAATTTTGTATAATGATATTTCTATGTGAAGAAAAAAAAAATCTCAAACTAGTAATCTTACTATTAATTATAAAATCTATTTATGTCAAAAATATATTTTATAACAAAAGTTATTTAGAAACTAAAGTATTATTTAATACTCATCTAAAAAGGATGTTACATCCAACTCTAATCATGTTTCTAAACTAACACTTTCACACTATTTCTTGGTGGAGTATACTTGCGTGTGGCATGGCTATTCTAGAGAAGAATATATCTAGTATTGTGAAAAGTATTTGGCCTTTGAAAAACTGGAGAATTTTTTAAGAAATGTGTCTTGCATTACTCATCTAGCACTCAACACTAGCACAACATTTTCTCACTTCCAAGATAATACAATCTCTGGAAATTCATTTCATAGCAAACCAACTTTTATCTACAACATATACTCAAAAGTAAATAGTATTCCAAAATGTATTTATACATTCCAAAAAATCAGATAACATCACTAAACACAAAACAACATTCAAACTAAAAATATATTATCCTTATGTTGTCCTTGCACCTATTTCTGCATGTGTATCTGCTCGTATATATAGCAAAGTCATTATAATTCACAATACAACAAGAAAAACAAAAATAAGTTTATTAAAGTAAGATTTCATCATGCAAAAAGTTTAAGTAAAATAAGAACATTACATTTAAAATTCATATGTAGGCATATATTTATAAACTTCACATCTTAATTACTAGATTTTCATTCACATTTTAAATATCAAACATCATACATATAGGTCACACAAAGACTACAATACACATATGTAGACCATACATGAACTTATCATCTTCGAAAAAAGTCATTAAGTATGTTACTACTAGATACTAACACCCTTTTCAATTATCAGAATACATGATAAGTTCGAACATCCATATGTGAGTGTCACCAATTATCTTAGTGTGTATAAACTTCTCACCACTTCTCACTTCCTGATACCTTAGTCTATTTGACTAAGATCGTCAGTGAAGATAGAGTATTTATGCTCTATTATACTTAATGCACATCACATTACATCTCATACATTATCCCAAATGTATGACATCATTCTCATAAACATTCCCTCAGTCATATCCATACATTCAATTTTCTTCCTTCACATACAATGTTTATCATTCAATTTACTTACAAAATGTTCAAAATCCTTCTCATCATCATTAATAAAACCTAATTGTCAAACTATCAAGATTAATACATATGTATAGGTTCACACAACACATAATAAGACAAGTTCACAATAATATCCTTGCCAGGAAACTTTGGATTTGGTGACAACATCATCCCCATATTCAGGTTCTCTATCCTAAAGTGCTATTGAAAAATTTAAGATTTAGCTTCCCTTATCGGAGATGATAATCTCCAAACAGTTCCTCCAAAACCAACCAACGACAAAAATCCAATCTTTAGGAATCTAAATTGAGTTATCCAAATAAAACCAAATTTCAGTATGATTTTAGTTAAGTTGAGAGAAACACTTTTATCAACTGTCTCTACCAAGATTAATGACAAAAACATAAGCAAAAATAGGTAACAAAAGATTCTTAGAGCGAATAGGAACTTTTTTCTGATTGAGATTTTGATCGGTTAGAAATAGTCTCAGACTCTTCAGCTATTACAAGATTCGACTAAACTTTGAAATAGATAAAATATGGAGAGTGAAATTGAGTGAAAAGAGAAAGAGAGATTTTTGACCAAAAAAAGAGATGCAAGAGGGTTAGAGATATGAAGTGTAAGAGGGTTACAATACTTCTACTCTCAAGTTCAATGAATATCTAACCTTAAACATAATTTTATCTCAAATTTGGCATAAACTCATTATTACTTTACCTTGTGTTTCATATTTCCCATAATCTATTTTTAATTATTCAACTTTTGAGTGCTGGAAATGTAAAAAGTGATATTAATAAGTTAATGCTTTCAAAATTATTAAAAATTTGACATATTCTATAAAATACTTTATAAATTGTTGAAATTTTACTACTTTCAACAAATACTTTTTAAAATTGAATTTTAGCATTCTAAATAATATTTTTAGAAAAATATGAAAATAAGTACATTAGTAAAAGCTTTGATAATATTTTTTTCCATTTATTTTTGCACTCTCATAGTTTCCATATATATTTAAATATAATAGTTAAAAAGTAAAACTCATCTTCTTGCTGTCACTCTCTCTTCTCATGGTGACTTTTTTATCATTATTGTCCCCTATTATCACTGTTATCATTATTTATGTTTTATGTCACGAACTAATTTAAAGAAGAAAATATTTTAGATTGTATAACTTGATGATATTTTATGAACTAATGACTTTCTAATTATGCAATCCAAAAATATTTTTTCATAAAAAAACTTTTAAATTATACTATTCTAAAATTAAAAATGTTTCAAGATTATATAATCTAGAAATCAAAATTAAATTTTAAATTGTATAAATTGAAACTTTTTTATTCATATAAAATATTACATTCTAATTGTGTAATCTCAGACTAATTTTTTCATAAATAAAGAGAATAAAATAAAAATTTTCATTATGAAGTGCAAAAGAAATCTCCATTTTTTACATAGTGTACATTCAATTGGGTTAATATTAAATGGGCTTTTCAAGAGCCCAACCTGACTTTTCTCCTCATTAACCACCTTTCACTAAGGACTGCTTTTGTCGTCTTCCTACACTTTTATAGTTTTTAAAATTCTAAAAGTAGACATGAGTAAATAATTGAATTGTCCCTGTTATTATAAAAGAGGGTTTTGAGAAAGGAGGTACAGTTCTGTTTTGTGGTGGAGATTTCGATTTTTATGTTTTTTACGGATGGTAGAAGTCGTAAGAGTTATACACTTACGGTTTTTGTAAGTCGTAAGTTTAATTTGAGAATATTTAAAGATTATATAAACCGTAAAAAATTTGGAATGCATAAGAACTTACGATTTATATAACCCGTATAAATATAGGTATATGAGAAAACTTTACGATTTGTACAAATCATAAGTTTCAACACTTTACGATTTGTACAAATTATAAGTTTCAACACTTTACGATTTATACAAACCGCATAGGAAAAATAATTTTAGAATTTGTACAATTCGTACAAAATTAAAAAAGAAAAAAAATCATACTTACATGTCATAAAAAGTAAAACTATTTTTTTGATGAGGTTTGTATAGACCATAACATTGAAACTTACGTTTTTTTTATTTATTTATATGGAGGTGGAGCAGTTGCGGAACATTTTGCCCGCAATGAAATAGAGGTGCAGCCAAGAGAGACAGTGAAGATAGAGCAGATACATCCGAGTCTTGACAAGCAGCAGTGTAGGAGGTATAGGCAGTGGAGATGCAGCGGTTGAGGTGCAGTGACTAGAGGTCTGCAAAGGGGGTGCAGACTTGGTCAAGGAAGAAGGAGACGCGGAAGCTCGGAATGAGGATGAAGGGTAATTTGGGTTTTAAAATTCTTAAAAGTAAGTAAAATGGTCAATTCGCATGGGCTATGGAGGTGCAGGAAGATTATACGGAGGTGGAGGAAGAAGCAGTCTTCACCAAGAATTAAAAGAAAAACAAAGGAACCCATAGGGCTAATGTGGTAAATGCACATTGGAAGTTGAAACCGTCAGTGAAGTCGCGGTGGTACGAAAATGGCGCGCGCTAGCACCGATTCCCAACTACACCCTTCGTAGAACCCACTTCTCATTCTTCTCCTTCTTCTCTTTGTTGAGTTTTTTTCACTCCACCACACTCACTCCTTCGCTCCTCAAATCGAAACCCTAGAACAACGATGTGGAAGTGGTTGTTCTCCAGAGAACCCGCGCCGCCGCCGCCGGTGGTGCTGGTCCCTCCGCTCTTCGACTTCCCTCCCATCGCCGCGCGCAACCGCATGCTTCACTCCACCTACGATGTCGCTTTTGGCAAGATCGCCCTCGCCTCGCTCTTCCAAGACTATTTCCACCAGGCCAGGCACTTCACCACGCGAATTATGCTCAAGCCAATCGACGATCCTCACGTCGATCTCATAGCTACTGTATATTCTCCTGTCTCTTTCTCTCATCTCTCTTTAGATTCAGAAACTTGCGCGATACGGAAACTGAAAAAAGCACTTGTTTATTAACTGTTGCTGTGATATGTTTAGGTTTCAGGTCCTATCGATCGTAAGCCCAACGACAGCGTCATGGGAGATGCGTTGTTTCGCTGGCAAAGGTTTTCTTCTTATTGTTTGTATACATTCCTTTATATTGTGGGAAACAGCGGGCAAATGTTGTTTTGTGGCGTTCCTTAATATTGTGAATAAATGCAACTGATGTCACTATAATTACTTGTAGAATTTGGATAAAAGTTTAGCTTAGCTTTATAAGATGGAAATTATCCTCATATATATGTGTATATATATTATTGCAATCATATTATCAATAAATATGAGATTTCCAACATATTTCATTTGCTAAATATTGGACATATCGAGCATAGGACTAATATGCCTAATAAACTTCATTAGAATAGATTATGATACTATCTCTGCAAACTTCATGATGTCCCATCCATGATGTAAAGGAGTATGTTGGAAGCTTCATATCAACTAGTGATAGATAATTCTTATCTTACTAGCTGATTTTGTAAGACTGAAATCTACATTATAAGAATTACATTGACGGCACTTTAAAAACCTAGCCCTTGTGGCTGAATTGCATTTTTGGGACCATTTTTAAAAGCTTGTTTGTTTGAATTGTTTTTTGTTGTCTTTGTTCTTGTTCTGCAGTTTGTTGAGTAACTTGAATTGTTTTTGTGTTTTTTTGTTGGGTGTGCAGCGATGTTAACGATCCTCATACATTTATGGACCTTTATGTATCCACATCTGATCCGTAAGTAACTCTAACTTGAACGAATCCTGGGGGTATGTTTGGGAAATTGAAGTAAGACAATTTTTTTTTTCTTTTTTCACCTCAAACATGAGACTGAGTTTTTAAGAATGAAAGGAATAGGAAGAATATTTATAATGAAGGACTCAGATTCAGTTGGTTAATTTATTTTTGGCATTGCTTTCCAATGAGAATTGGGGATTCACTCTGTAACTAATAGCACAATGAAGGTCGACACTTAAAGTCAGCATGGGTACTGAGGTGAAACTTTTTTTCATTGTAGAATAATATTTAAATTCGTTTAAAGAACTAAAACTATCTTATAATAAAACCTTCCAATCATTCGTTATTCATTTTTATGTATATGAATACTATATGCAGAAATGCTAGTAATTATTCTTCTGGGCACTCTCTTGTTATCAGGTGAATGAAATATGGGTCCCATTAAATAGGGTGTGGGTCAAGGTTATTTGGTGGTGTAACATGAAATCTACCTTGTAATAGAGCATGCATTGAAAGTTTTACTAGCATTCCTTGTTCTGTATAGCTCTCTTAGTTTTTTCTTTTAAATAAATTTACACTTCCTTCTCATTCCTGGCGTCCTTGATCCTAAAATGCACAATGCATCTTTTTGGAATTGTGAATATTCTGTGGTCTGTATATTCAGGATTTTGCAGATGAGATCGTGTGCTTACTATCCCAAATATGGATTTGGGGCTTTTGGAGTGTTCCCTTTACTGTTGAAGAAAAGGTGTGTTTTGTTTGATGATGGTGGCAGAAACATGTGTTAGGTACTTAGGATCTTATTGTAGCATGCACATCATCCATGGATTGCAATATACAGTGTTGACAAAGTTAATCAATTCTACAGAGAAAGCTCCCAAGATTATGGCCTGATGGGGTTGAGATATGGTTCTGGGAATCTATCCTTTGGAGTCACACTTATGCCTTTTGCCAGTAAGTTCCCTGCCTTTTTGCAAATGAGCTTTGAGCATATTTAGGGTGCGAATAAATAGTTTTGAATAAAAGTTCTTTTATTATGTAATTCTTTTAGAGATTCTTTTTTTAATAAGCTACTCTTTCTAGCTTCTAAGAACAATAGTAAAATTGATTTTTTTTTCCTTTTTCTTTTTTTTTTAAAAGCTGATCATCATCTTATGTTTTTCTAAACATGTTTTTAATTAGCATCTTGTTAACCAGTGGTTTAAATAAACTAATTAAGGAACGAATAAGAAACAATTTTTATAGGAAAGCACGTTAATGAAAACTTTCCACTTTTGATATCCTTAACCCGTTAGACTGGTTCGCATTCGCCTTATTTATTATATATGTAGTAAATATTCTTGCTAAAATTTCTCTGTAAGAAATATAGGAGATTTATACGTAAGTGGTGCCTTTTCATCTGGCATTTGAAGTTGTAATTGTTTTGTCCATAATCACTAAATTTTACATTTTATTATAGAATTTTGCAAATATTGATTTATGATCACTTGGAGAAACAATAAAAATAAACTTGGTGTGCTATTGTCATACATTGCAGTGAAAGACGAACTACCAAAAAGTGCATGGTTGGTAAGCAAGATGGGAAGGGTAACTGCGGGTGTGCAGTTTGAACCACAAAGTAAGAACTACACATATTTTATTCCTTTATAAATATTTCTTTGTGTTGATTTTTTCTTATCAAAATTACTACATCGCTGGGTTTTTAAATTAATTTTTAATTTTTTTGGTTTCACTATGGCATGGATATTGAGCTTTGGTTATCTTTCTGGTAGTTATTGTCATATGCTGTTTTGAACTTGAATTTCATTGAATATATTGGCCTAAAGATGTTTGCTTTTGTATTTTATAAGTAAATGATAGGCCAAGGGGGAAAGTAATCTTGCACTCACCAGAAAGTTGACATTATTGCATCAATCTTTTAATCAGTATGTTAATTTATTAATGTTGAGTATTTTCATACTATATTTAGATTTTAGAATGGAACCTGCTTAATTCCTGAGTCATGTGTTTACTCCAAGTGTATGTGTATATGCACATGCATGTAAAGCTACAACTACATCCATGAAAGGTAGAGCAATGGAGAGAGTGAAAAAAACCTACGTGCTTAGAGTTGGTCACAGTAGAGCGACGACAGTTAGGGGAAGTGAGTGGTTAGTTGAAGGGGATCAGTTACATAAATATGGAGAATAAGGATGGAAGGATTCACTTAAACCATTAGACATTTCTATGAAAGAGAAACTTGCAAATGAACATTCTTTCACCTTTTGTTAGGCATTCAATAAATTGTTTGCATCCCTTTCTTTTCTGTCAATTTCTATTTTTTCTTTCCTGCATTTGTAAAAGGATTGGAGAACTTGAATTCATGCTTTGTTAATTTTTAGTTTTAGTAATTTGGTTTTTATTGATGAACCCAAACAATCACAAAATCCTGCACTCTAGAAGCATATTTATCTAACTTGTATTCATTTGAATATGATAAGGAAATGAGTATGTGCATACTAACCTCTGTTCCTTTTTTAGAACGAAACGCCAAGCTTTCAAATTTAATGAATTGGAGTTGTGCTTTGGGCTATGGTGTTGGATCAGGCAGCCCATTGTGTCCATCCTTCAATTTCAACCTTGAGCTTGTCAAAAGCTCTCAGGTTTGTCCGCATACACAAATTGGTTAAAATTTTTGCATTTAATTAATTCTTAGATAATTCATTAGTTGGTATAATGCGACATGTTATTAAAGTGGAAAGTTTTGTGATTTTAAGAAATTGATGTTGTTTAAAAATTTTCCTATTCATTAGTAATTTAGTATCAGTCTTAAATTTTGTTCTAACCCGCTGATATTAAATGCATCTCGGCATTTGTCTGCCCTAACCTATGATTTGTCTAGTTCTGATTAATATTTTGAGAAGCATTTTACTGAAATTTCAAAGTCTAAATAATCTCTGCAGTTTATTGCCTCATTCTATCAACACATGGTTGTTCAAAGACGGGTATGTTCTTCTGTCTTTGCTCTCTTTCATTCCATTGTCTTCTGAGCGGTTCTTTGTCTTTATATTAGTGTCTCATTTTTCGTTTTTGCAAACACAATGATCTCTAGATTTATGGAAGTTAGTCGCATGTCTTAAAATTAAATTACTTACTAAAGTGCTTTCCTTGGTTTTCTAAGAAAGATGTACATGTATCTGAGTTTTTTAGTGCCGTACATATATATGATTTTCCGTTTTTCTTTACTAGTTTACAAGACTGAACTGTTAGCCTTGGGATATACCAACAGTACTCAAGTTTTCTCAAGTTTCTGAGTTGAGGTCACTGCATGAAAAGTTTTTTTTTTTTTTTTTAATTAGAAGCCTGTTTATTCAAGACCTGGGCCTATTTTTATTTAAATTTTGGATACATTCTCCTTGGGTTTAGACGCCATATGCTGATAGAATTCCATTATTACTTATTTATTTTTGTTAAAATTTACCCTTACTGTCGAGTTTTCTTTTTTTCTTGAGTTGTAGTAAACTGGAGATATAATTTATTGTTGAATCAGAATATATTATACTGAAAGTCATAAACTTGACTTGAACAGGTGAAGAACCCCCTTGAAGAGAATTCCGTTGTTGGAATTACAAACTACATTGACTTTGGGTTTGAGTTACTAACAAGGTATTCTTTTTAGTTCTAAACAGATGTATTCAAACTTATTGCAGTCGCACCAATGTGGTACAATCTAATTTTCTGTGTCAGTGTTGATGACGCTATAGCAGCAAACAATATCTCAGACTCCACCTTTCAAATAGGTGCATCCTGGCAGGCTAATAAAAACTTCTTGCTGAAGGTAGAAAATCGATGCAATGTTATGCAGATTTACATAGATTATATATGATGCATCTAAGTCGATTATTTCTCATCTTTTCAGGCAAAGGTTGGACCTCGTAGCTCATCCATGGCACTTGCATTCAAGTCATGGTGGAAACCTTCTTTCACTTTCAGTATTTCAGGTGTCTCGAGTGATTTTTATACTCAATCTTGCTTTAGTTCTTTATCCCCTGTTCCTTTCTTTAGTGCTAGGGGGAGTTCTTTAGCATGTTGTATTACGAGGCCAACACCTATATAGTCACGATTCGTTCAGCCCTTTTTTTTTTCTTGAAGGGTGGGTTGGGGTTGATTCTAAAGAAAGTATGATCAATAATCCTGGTACTTGGATGTTTGAAGTGCTGAGAATGTCCTGTTATTTTGTAGCCACTAGAGATCGTGCTGATGGTAAAATGCAATACGGATTTGGCATCCAAAGTGAGAGTCTAAGAGAAGCCAGGTTCGTTTCATATACAGAGCTTTTATTTCTTGACTGAGTAAATTATATGGTTATATAAATGAATAGTACCCTACCCATGCGGCTGCTTGTTAAAATATTATTGTACCATTCAGCTTTATCTTTCTTTTTTATATTGAGCTCGTGGCATAGAATCAACGTACTCTTTCAAATTTGTATCTTACACTGGTAAATTTGTTTGTTTGCAGTTATCAAAGAGCTGATCCCAATTTTGTAATGCTCACGCCAAGCAAGGAGCACTTAGCAGAGGGCATTGTCTGGGAAACAGGAAAGCGGCCTATGTTTCAATCTGACATAGACGCGGGACATTTTGATGGCTTACCTAGAGAATTACAACCTTTTGATAAAATTTTGTAATTTCTTCATAGAGTCATTTTTTCTCTTGTGGCTAATGACACCATTCTTATTTAGGAGTGGTCAATGCAATTGCTTTCATAAGAATTGAGTGTAGGACAGTGCATCCAATTATGAACTAGCATATACCAAATGCTAATTTTTTTACGATACATCTTGCTTCTGTTATATTTTGGGCTTTTTTTTTCATGCATGCATCCCAAAAATATCAACCCTCACCTTTTGTTATGTAAAGGTTAATCTAGAATGAAAGTTTCACATTCCAAATTAACCTTTCGATAATCAAAAAGGGTGTTGGCTTAAGATATAAACTGTCTGTGATTGCCATGTTGTTAAGGAGTTAAACTGAATGGGCTTCCTTAAGAATGAGGACCTTTCATTGACAAATTCTTCCTCCACCCCCATATCCTCTTCCTGCACCCCTATATAATTTTTTTATTCCATGACTGTCCTTCATGAAATTACATAAATATCTTCCCCTTCGTTTTTTGAAATTGTGAACCGGATGGGGGTGCATCCGGTTCTCATTTTAAAAAAAAAATACAAACCGGACGACTCCATCCGGTTCTGAACCCAGCAGATCGAAAAATCTTCAAATTCGCCGTCGACAGCCTCCCAAATCAACTACTCTAATCATCAAAATATCACCTACTAATTGCTAATAAACATCACAAATTGGTTACCTAATGCTTTTATGAAGGATTAATTGAAAGATTTTGAATAACAAAGGAACAAAAGTCGCGAATGGCTTACCTAAACCGGACGAAGGTTCTCTTAACCGAATGGCTAGCTAACGAAACGGCTGAAGGAAGTATTTGGCTCACTAGCACAGCGCGGAGAGCTTTGGACAATGTTTATTAGCAATTAGTAGGTGATATTGATGATTCGAGTAGTTGATTTGGGATTTGGGGGGCTGTCGACGGCGAATTTGAGGATTTTTCGATCTGCTGGGTTGAGAACCGGATGGGGTAGTCCGGTTTGTATTTTTTTAAAAAAATGAGAACCGGATGCACCCCCATCCGGTTCACAATTTCAAAAAGCTGTAAACCGGATGGCCTGGTCATCCGGTTGAGAAGGGGAGGGGTTTTATTAAGATAGGGGTATTTATGTAATTTCATGAAGGACAGTTATGGAATAAAAGAATTATATGGGGGTGCAGGAAGAGGGTATGGGGGTGGAGGAAGAATTTGTCTCTTTCATTATGCAAACCCATTTTTACTCTTAACCCCTTACTTTTGCAAAATTTCAAATACCTTTTCCGCCATTGCATTATGTACCCCCATGCTTTTAAACTTGCACTCGGTATCCTCGTGACTAAACATTCAGGTATGTATTTTTGAATCTAGAAAATACTTTTCAGAGTGTATAATTTGGAATGTATTAATACATTTTGGATTATACAATCTAGTATGTCGAATTGGAAATGTTTTTTTGAAATGTACAATCTAAAATGTTTTAATACATTCCAAATTGTATATTCTAGAATATATTTTTGGATTTGGAAATATATATTAGCTTGTGTAATTGGAATATATTGATATACTTTTGGATTGTACATTTTAGAAGTTATGTGATTTTTTGAAAAAAAAATAATTTTATAATTAACGGATGCATATATTAAAATTGATCATCTACACAAGTCATATAAGAATAAAATAGTTTGCACTCACTAAAGTTAACGAATAAAGTCATATAAGAATAAAATAAATAATTTGCATGAATAAAGTTAATCGTCTGCATGACTAACATATTGTTCGTGTAAAATACTTATATCTTACTAACATAATATGAAGATTATAATTTTATTTTCGTACAATAGTATGTAGATCACAATATGTATATAGTTGGTAAGATAATCATCCTGCAAGTTCACCTGCATCAATTTTCAACATATAATGTAATCGGTAAGTAGTTGAGAATACAAGTATGAAACTAACATTTGTAAGAGACTTACTTCATAATGAAAATATTGTGATTTTTTGTTTGATAAACATACTAAATTAATATTGTATTTATTAGTAATCATGAATGGACATAGTCATCCATTAGTTGTAAGTTAAAGAATAGTTATTGTAGTGTAAAAAAAGTAAAGGTGTCATAACTTAATGTTGGATCTCATTAGTACTGACCTTTTTCCTTGGGATACTTGTTCATAACTACCCCAATAATGTAGCATATTCATCACATCACTGTCCAATTTCTTAAAAAAAAAAAAACCATTATGACTAGTGGCCATGAATCTTTTCCCATTAACAACAGTGCAATTATAGATGGACAACCATAATGATCATCAATCTTGACATCAATGGCATGATGAATGTATGTAAGGGTGAGTACTGGAATAAAATTGGTCTAACATTGAAATTGCTTTAATCCTCAAGTAGTGGTCATTTTCCCCTTCTCCTTGCTTAACTTCCATGTAAAAGAATTATTATATATTGAATGAGTGACATTGATGTGCTCAAAATATGAGGAGTCAGGCTTTGTAGATCTTACCATTCTATTTGCTCAAGTTTTTTGGATTCACTTTATTCATTGGTGCACACATTGATGTTATGTTTGGATATGTTATTTTATGTAACATGGTCTTAATTGTAACTTTGCCAATAATGTCAACTTTTTTGAAATGTTTCAAAATAACATCAAATTCTTATTGAATAGACAACTCAAATGATGAATCGTGATGACATGTCAAAAAAACCCAGTTTGATCCTAATTGCATTTAGGGATATGCTACTAAGGTCATATCTTACTAATTTGTATGCACAATGTAGACAATGAGTACTTCTGAATACACAACCATAATGTTCACTATTAATATCAACATGTCTAACTTGAACATATTTCTTAGAAATATGCATCAAAGCATATTTGGATAGGAATCTTTGCAGACTTCTATATAAACTAACATTATGACCGATAATGTGAAGACATTTCTTAAATAATGTCTTAATCTCATTATATTTTAAGATAATGATGTTGATTGCACACCAACAAATTTGTTTTTTATTAACAGGAAAATTATTATTATTATTATTATTATTTTAAAATTTTGACACTATTTTGGAAGATATTATTAATAATGTATTTTTAAAAAATTCAGATTGTATATTTTGGAAACAATGCATTCTCAAAATTTCAAATTATTATTTTGACTATTTTATAGTGTTCATTTCGAAACATTTTACCATAAGATTTATAATTATGTAATAAAATTTCTGAAAGAATTTAAAATTTATTTTGGAATGCTTTTTTTTCCAGAATTGAATTTATAAAATAATTTTTTTTGATAAATCAAAGATTTATAACTTTATAAATATCATTTCGGAATAAAATGTTTTAGAATAAATTTTGGTTTGTTTAAAAAAAATATCATTCTGATAAATCTTGCTATGAACTATTTTGAAACAAATACTAACGAATAAGTAAAAATCAATTTCAATTATATATTTTGAAATAAATTCCAAATCATTATTAAAATGTCTTGAAAATGTGTAATTCTGAAACTTTTTATTATATTTTACGTTGCATTTTCTAGAAAATATAAGAATTTTAAAGGTTATTTTTACCACAGCGGGAAAAATATAAGAAACGGAGGTGTAAAAAGTAAATCTCGCTGACTAGAAAAAGGAAAGAGAAAGTCTCAGCTCTCGTTTCAAACAATCTCCAAAATATGTATTAAGATTAAAAGTACTTCCTGCATAAAAAAGAACTTTACAAGTATATTTGATAAAAAAAAAAGTTATTTTATTTAACCTAAGAACCTCTATATTTTAGCAATATTAATTCTTTTCATTTTTACAATATATAAGATGTAATAACAGTTAGAATGACGATAAAAAATATTTAAATTTTGTGTTTAGCAAGAGAAGGAGAATTTATGCATGCTTTCATTTTATATAAGAACTACAAGATCCAATTAATAGTCACAAAATGTGAAACTTATGTCAAAATTAATCTTAATTTTCAAAAATTGTCTTCTTTTTTTAAATTAAATTTCATAATTGATCTTAAAATATTTAAGCTCCATCACACACTGAAGAACACCAACCATTTCCTCTGTCCAACCAAAAACCATGGCCACTTGTTCACTCATTTCCACGCGCTTCCATTCTCCTTCTTCTTCACTCTTTCGTTCTTCACCCATCAAACCCACCACCACAATTCACCTCTCCAAATCCCTTCATCTTCACGCTCCCACCCACTTCCTCCTTCACCTCCCATCGCCGAAACTCACAGTGCCCCTTTTGCCCAAACTCTCCATTCCCAAACCTCTTCTCCTTCTCTGCACTTCCCTCGCCCTCTCCTTCACTCTCCTCGTCTCCAGCGCCGACTCCGCCGCCGCCTTCGTCGTCACCTCGCCGCGGAAGCTTCAGTCCGACGAACTCGCCACCGTTCGCCTCTTCCAAGAGAACACTCCCTCTGTTGTCTACATAACCAACCTTGCTGTCAAGTAGCTACCCCTTTTGTGGATCCTCTTTAAAATTTGTTTTCGAATGGCTTTTCGTTGACCCTTTTGCTTTGACTTTGAGTTTCTCAACGTGGGGTGTTGTGTTTAGGCAGGATGCGTTCACCCTGGATGTCTTGGAGGTTCCCCAGGGATCTGGGTCGGGCTTTGTTTGGGATAAGGAGGGTCATATTGTGACCAATTATCATGTTATTCGTGGTGCCTCTGATCTCAAGTCAGTATTTTTTTATTCCTTTTGTTAATTTTTTTTTTTTTTTTTTTTTTTTTTTTTTTTTTTTTTTTTTTTATGTATTGTCAATGTATAGATCTTTTACAGTTTCCACCAATGATAAGCCGTCCTAGATATGGTATTTAGAGTGTTAAGCAATTTTACTATATTTGAGAATTTGTAATTGGATAACAGGGAAAGAATAACCTTTACTAAATATGAGAGTTTGTTATGTATGTATTGTCAATAGGAATCATCCTAAGTATGGTCTTTAAAGTAATTAAATAATCTTACTATATAGGAGAATTTGCAATTGGATGACAGAGCAAGAATAAACTATACAATGACTGTGTATTCTAACGAAATTCTTTTTGTGATTTAATTTTCTTGCACGGTTAGCGTAAAGATTTTTACACTGTTAGCCAATAAAACGTCATTCTAGATATGATTTTTAAAATATACAAAAGGCAACAATCTTACCTTATATAAGGGAATTCTTTTTTATCCTATCAGTGTATTTAATTAAATTCTTTTTACTTTTGGCATCTTTTGATCCAGTTTCTCAAACTTGTACTTTTTCTTTTTCGCCGCTTCTAGTCAGAGATGGGAAACATGTCTGGTTTTGACCTTTGAGTGGTATTATGCTGACAAATAGGAACTTTTTAGTTATGCAGCCGAATATTTTAATATTATGTGCAATGTGAAATATCTATTGTTAAATGGATTATACTGCTGCCATCCCTAAATATAAAACTTTGGTAACTAATTCACAATTATTAAGAAAGTTGGTTAATTTAGTTAGTAACATTAAGTTGGCAGTAATTGTAAAGTTCTTTCAAACTTTCCCTTAACAATTAATGGATTGAGAGACAGTAATAATAGTGAAGCTTTGAATTTTAAAACTTGACCCTCCAATTCTCTTATTTTCACAAGAGAGGAAGAGACAATTCATAGAATTTATTATTTATTTATGAAATAGAATAATTAAGGATATTTTGGTAAAAATATAATTAATGCAAGGGATAATTAGAAAAGGACAAAGAAATTTCAAAACAATGTGTTATAATCAAGGACAGAGGGTGTATAAGTAGCCTTGTATTAAAACAAAAGCGAGGTGATAATTAGTGTTACTTTGCACGTTTGCACGTCCTTCAACATGTATGGGTGTGTTTGCATTGCAACTTTTACTGGCATTGAGAAGTGAATTCATTCAATAGAAAGTTTGGTGGTAGATTGATGTTTGTGTTGGGATCTTCAGTGAAGTGATTATTCCTATTCAAAGAGATGCTAGTTATGTGCAGGGTCACTCTAGCTGACCAGTCAACTTATGATGCCAAAGTAGTTGGTTTTGACCAAGACAAGGATGTTGCTGTGCTGCGTGTTGAGGCACCAAGAGACAAGCTCAGGCCTATACCTATTGGGGTCTCTGCTGACTTGCTTGTTGGTCAGAAGGTTTATGCTATTGGGAACCCGGTGAGATTTTCATACCGATCAATGCATATTGTGTTATAAATATTCATTATCTATGAATTTTCCAATACAAAGAAATGATGGCAATCCTGGTTGAATCTAATATTAATTGGAGCTTTAGCTAGAATTTTTATAATCAAGGAGATTTCGTTTAAATCATATTTTTAACAGTTGTCTAATTTAATCTAACATGTAGATTGCATAAGTATATAATTATTTAATCAGCATTTCCTGCTCCTGTTGTAAATGTGAATGCAAAAATTTATGTTAAAAAGTGCATTGGAGATCTTAATTATGAATGCTTATGATGTAAAGGAAGATCCGTACTCCTTCCCCGTTTCTCCAAAAATTACTGGTTGTTGTGCATATGTCTATCTAAAAATATTGGTGTTTTCACTTGTTATATATTTTTTTAAATGAGCAATTCAATTGCGTAAAGAGGGGTGAGTTCAAAACAAAACCACACCTTTTTATAAAAGATAAAAAGAAAAATACTAAATTGTCATTGTTGGTACCTTGTAATTGCTGCTAAACTGCTTTATAGAGCTGTACTTAATGCTTGATTGCTATTTTTTTGTTGATGATTGATACGGTCAACTCTTCTTGAATATGCCAATATGATTCCTCATTCTTATCTTGCAGTTTGGACTGGATCACACACTCACAACTGGAGTCATCAGGTATGAGAACTTAAAACTGTGAAGTGAATATTTTGATGTAACTCTCATTACCAAAAGAAAGAAACAGTTTCTATTATGCTATTCCTTTCCCTTTCCTCGTGTTAGATTATACATTTGTGAACCAAAACTTTTTATATTTAGGAGTCTAGAAGTAGCAACTGTTGTCTTCTTGTTCCCAGTGTCACTTTCTGGCGTAGTTTTCAAGATGTCATGTACTGTATTGCAAATTTCAAAATTAGAAACATCTGAGAAGTCAAAATTAGAAACATCTGAGAAGATGAATGTAAGATATTATTGTGCCAAAAAATGTGACTGCATCTGTTGTTTACGTGCTAATATAATAATTTATTGAGTAAAATAAAAACTTAAACAAGTTTTAAGTCTCCAATATACGACTGATTTTTGTTGAGTACCCAACAAATTTTCCTTCAAATTAGGTACCTAATAAATTTACCGTTTTGGTTTAAGATTCTTTTGTTTCATGCGTCAGCTCTTCTGTCCACATGTCTTTTAAGTTGTCTCGTGTCACATGATCTTGAGTGTTGACCAATGATCAATAGTCTCTTCCATTACCCACATTAATATGGTGCATCATAATATGATTAAAAACATATAAGTTGTCTTTGATAAACATCTCAACAAGCACTTGTGAAAAAAGAAAATAATGAGGTAAAGTGAATCAATCCTTTCTTGTCAGTTAAATCAACTTATGTACCTCAGTCGAGTTGTGAAGGAATTGGATAGGAGGGCTTTTAAAAAGTTGAAGCACATAAGTTAATTTTAACTTATGAAAGGAGCTTGATTAGTTGTACTCAATTCTTTACTTTTCCTATATATACTTGTTGCAATGATTAATTTTTGTAATGGACTTGTGGGCAAAATCTTATTGTAGAAATCATATTTTTTTCTTCAAGTGGGATGCTATTAATCTTTTTCCTGAATACAGATGTGTCATAGTTCATACAACATCTTCTCTTCTCTTTCCCTTGAGATCTCAACCTTTTAAGCATGGTATTCCTTAGGGTAATACTGTTTTTAAAAAGTTCACATCATTATGCTGATAGTTATTAACTTGAAATCTGGATACTCTTTCTTTGCTTTTTACGTTTCTTTTGTGTTAATTGCGTTTCACTGATACATACATGCCTCTTCAATAGTGGACTTAGGCGAGAAATTAGTTCTGCTGCAACTGGTCGTCCAATTCAAGATGTTATTCAGACTGATGCAGCAATTAATCCTGGTAACAGTGGAGGGCCTCTCTTAGATAGTTCTGGAAACCTCATTGGGATAAATACAGCCATATATTCTCCATCTGGTGCGTCCTCTGGTGTCGGATTTTCTATTCCAGTGGACACTGTGAGTTCTTACTTTGACCTTGTTTTAATTTATATATCCAATTCTTTGTTCAGGTTACAACTTTTGATGGAAACATAGAGACCCTCTAAATAAAATTGCTCATTTTCTTGTTGTTCTATGTATTTAGGTAAATGGTATTGTTGACCAATTGGTGAAGTTTGGGAAGGTTACAAGACCTATTTTAGGGATTAAGTTTGCTCCAGATCAGTCTGTCGAGCAGTTGGGTGTAAGTGGAGTGCTGGTCTTAGATGCTCCTGCCGATGGTCCTGCTGGGAAAGCAGTAAGTTTGTTAATATATTATTCTTATATGAGAGAGGAAATTCATTTCGAAATTTCAGCTGTATGCACCAAATAGTGGCATAGATTTCATGTTAACATAAACTTGGCCTCTTCAGCACCGCCCTAAAGTTGGTCACTAAAAATGTTTAATGCCAATAACATGTCTTAAGCTTCATTATCACATTCAAACTAATGTTGTATTGCTTTATCTTAGTTTACTTAATTACAATTTTTCAATGGAGCCTGTCTAATTTCTACTTTTCAGGGCTTGAAATCAACAAAGCGTGACTCTTATGGTAGACTCATTTTAGGTGACATCATAACATCTGTGAATGACAAGAAGGTCACTAATGGAAGTGATTTGTACAGAATTCTTGACCAGTGTAAAGTGGGTGACAAGGTATGGTGCTGATTCAACTGCTCTATTGTTTCTTTAAAAATGTATAACCTTTCTATTTTCAAAACTATTATTAAATCCTGGATTTCCTAAGCAAATAAAAAAGTGATGTGAGAACATTTTCCAATTCAGCTTCATTGTCTGTTTAAGAATCCGGTTGACATGGCAGCATATTTGTTGTTATTCTTAATCTATGTAAAAAACCCTTAGATTGTAGTCATGGAGGTAATATATAATATACCCTGTTAATATTTGGGCAGTCTGGAAAGAGTGAAATTAAATATCTTATTTGCTTTTGTCTGTATAACCTTCATTGTAACTTGTGTATCATAATAACTCATAAGTTTGTGTGAATAGTACTAATCAACAGAAAAATGAAAATTTTGGAGGAATGGAACAAAAGGGTTATCTAGTTTAATGGCTGTTTAAGACTGTTCCGTCTGACTAAACAAGCTGAAGTCAAAAGCTAACTTTAACAGGTTCTGATTTTAGAAATTAGATCAAGTTGTTTTATGGAAGAGTTTGGATTATACTTCAGCCATCCCAACCTGAACCAGTCCTGTTCCATACATTGCCGAGTCTCGAGTCTTGTTAAGAACAAATTCAGATTAAATGACCTTATCAAAAGTTCAGACTCAGTAGGGACAACCAAGCCAAATCCATCTATCTATTTTCTTAATCTGTTTTTAAACTTGGTGTTGATGTGTCTTGGTTTGTCTTTCTTACTTTTGGTCTGTGGAATTGCCTCTCTATGTAAAACATCTCAGCCTGTGCTAAAAACTTGCATTGAGAGACTCTAACTTGCATCCATTTGAACCTGCCTTATTTTCCTAGTTTAATGGTTACTGATGTTGATATTCAGGTGATTGTGGAGGTTTTGAGAGGTGATCACAAGGAGAAGATCCCTGTCATTCTGGAGCCAAAACCTGATGAATCATGATTAATGCAACTCATCCTTCCTATTCTGCATGTATATATACATTTCATGTGCCATTGCCAGGGAATGAATGAAGCTGTTCTATGGGTATTCTTTGGTTGTATCTTGCTTCATAAACAGCTCCAATTGTACATATATACTATGGAACTCACAGCTCATCCTCCTTTAACTTCCTCACTATTAAACTTAATATAATTTGCCACGTCTATTTTGCCCCATAAAATTTCATAGAAGGGGTATGCTCATTGTGTCACATTTTATTCTATTTTCTGAAATGGTTTTTGTTCCTTTCATAATTTTTTATTATAGTAAAGGGTGTCACATAAATAATGAGATCATAAAGCTTTCATCAATAGAAAAAAACAGTACCAAAACTCTTAACCTGTTTTGATGACTAAATAATGAGATCATAAAGCTTTCAATTAAAGCAGAAAAAAAGCGAAATTTGGGAAGTGAATGGTGTTACATACCAAGACTCTGTTTGAATTCAAGTGTGTAAATTTAAGTTTAGTTGAAATTCTTTCGATGAACTCAGTTTATGAAAACAATTTTCTTTACATCCATTCCAAACTCAGCTTCCAGGTAAAATTATATATAAACTCAGTTTAAAATCATGTTCAATTGGAGAACAGATATGATTTCTTTTTTCCATTTTACTTTCTGATGCTTATAAATTTCTAGCTGAAAATCAAACATGGGAAACAACCAATTGTCACATCACATTGTCAAGGTTCCGTATTAAACTTCTGTCAAAACAAAGGGATTGACATCGTTGTAACTAAGCAAACCTTGTTATATATATCATCAAACTATATTTGATTCTGAAGTTAAATTCTACAATTTTGTGCTTAAATGTCAATTAAAGTAAAAATCTGATTCAAATGGGTCTATTTAATAAAATTCAATTTAATCCATTATTTTTCTTCTTTGAATTAGTGGAAGGTGTATCCGATAAATCCAACTAACTTCAAAATGAGATCTGCATATATATTATAATTTGATATTTTTCTAGATAATAAAAAGTTTTAATTAATAAAATTTAAGTTTATATATTAGTTCTCCCACATTTTTATCCAACATTTTCTGCACTCTCCTACATTTTTATATTGGTGATCAAATATCATGTCTAATTCAACCTTCCATTACAAATGAATCTAAACAATGCTCCATTTCGCGAAGTTTTGAGTCTAGAGAAGCTACAAATCTTGGACCTAAGACATTTTATATGAACAATTTAAGGTGACTAGAGTTCTTGAAATCAATGGCAAATTGTACTACGTTGCAAGTGTAACATATATCCTACAACAATTTTGGAGGTCGTTTGTGAAGTTTTTGGAGAAACCGTCGTATCATTATTGATGTTGTTTCTGCATTATATTATCTTTCATCACCAACAGTTAATTGTGATTTAAAGTCAAACAATCATTAATGCTAGCGTGCGATTTTGTTACAACAAGAGTTCTATAAACCATTAATTAATACCACTTTTAGGAAAACAAGTACAATGGCAATAGAGAAGACAACTGGTTGCTTCTCTATTAAACTCTTAAATCAGTGTTTCTTTGAATTCTTGAAAAGACTTACATATGAAATCTTTGAAGTTATCAAAATTTGCATAAATTTATAAAAATTTCATCTCAGTGACAATATTTTACAGATTTTGGACACCTCTCTTGTACCAATACATTAACAAGCAACAACAAAATAACATAACACTAAGAGAATCTTATTCCAAACTTTTCACTTTCTAAGATTTGACTTGCTTTTTTGGGTATGATTGCCAAAAAAAAAATGAATAGGATGAATATCATCAGAGTTAACAAAAATCAGAAGAGTCTTCCTTATTAAGATAAATGAAAAAATGACTTAATTCTCCGCATATGCAGATGTGTAACACTGCTTCTTCTGCCAAATTTCAGTAGCAGTTCGGTTAATAATAGCACTCTTTTCTCTTTGTTTGTTTATTTTAATTTGAAAATTATTTTACTCCTATTACTATTATCCTTTTCAAACTCAACGACATAATACGATTGAAATTTCTAGATGCTTAATTGCACATGTTGTTGGCTTCTCTTATCTGATTAATTGCTAATGTAGTTACAATTTCACTTTCTGCCATTTTGTTATGCTTCTCAAATTTCCAAAATTATAGTTGTTCAAAATTGAATAATCAAAGCTGAGATGAAGTACGTATTGTGTGATGTACTCTGATAGAGTTAAGTTATCACCAGGGTGCAAAACTGTTTAATGATTTTGGAATTATATACTCATAAGAATAGAATACATAAATTCATCCTTCAAGAGTTCAAGTTACATACATCATATACTTGGAGGATGTACTACTCAGTCTAAACGCTATTTGTTTCCCATGATTTTCAAATTTCAATGCAGAGCATAAAAAATGCTTTCAAACTAAATCCATAGAGATTCCCCTTACCATATTTATTTTTATATTTTTTGGAATTCATGAACATGTCTTTAATATTTATTCAGCGGCTAAATATCAGAAAATTCTTTCTAAATTTAGTTTATGAGACATGAAATTCATGAAGGTAAAATTATAAAAACTTCCATATCAAATTTCCAAGTCAATGAGCAGAACAAAAAAGCTCACGAGCCATGATAAAAAGTGGCCTGCAACATTACAAGTTGTTGAAGTGACTGCAAAGGTTTGACAGAAGACTTTGGCTAAATCTCTCTATATTATTAATTTATATAAAGTTCTCATTCATGATTTAGTTAACTACCAACTTTTTTTTTAATTTATAGTTGAGTGAATTACATAAAAGCACTTGTTCAGAAAAAGAAATTCGCACAAAACCTTTGGTACTGTTTAGCATTGTTAAATGTTACTTCTTTTTTCTTCAAATTTACTGTAGTTTTAGTTTTTCAAAAGATTTCAAACTAAATGTTTGTATTAACTTTAATTAACTGTTGCTTGTATTAGCTTTAGTTGTAACTATAATTTGCTCTCAAATAAACTATGTTACTATTTGCATCATGCAGTCTATAAGAGTAATCTATTGAGAAAAGGATGCTATGTTAAGAAGTGACATATTTATTCTTGTTTTAATTTTATATTAAAAACTTTGAGCTGAAGTTATTTTAGAAGAGAGAGAATAGTGTAGATAACTAAGATTGATTTCTCTCATCTCTCATGATTTTGGACATATAGAAAGATGAAGGTTGAACAAAGAAAATTTTGTTACATAAGAGGATTTCCAACTCTTATTAAAAGCAGATTTTCCGACATGCATAAACGCAGTTCATAGTTTCATATATATATTTATAAAATATCATATGGTGAAGGTGGCTAGGCCTCTTCATTGCAGAAACACGACCTCTAAGCATGGCCTATAGCTTCCAATGCAGAATGGTGGCCACATCTTTAACCTAACAAAGAAGAAAAATGCAGTGGTGAAAGACCATAAGACATTACATTTTTCTTACTTGAAGAACATCAATTTGGGGCGAGAGAGTGATCTATGGAGAATCTCAATGCACTTTTTATTAGGAAATTCAGCACATGCATGTTATATATAACAAGGGCAATTACAGAGTACATTTTAGATAGGAGAATACTTAGGGAACCAAGATGAGGTCATTGATAATGGTTGATGTTCATACGGAGAAAGAGGATGCAAGGCCAAAGTTAAGGCCCCAGAGCTCAAAAGATCCCTTAACAAAGTCATAGTATCCTCCTTTCAGTGCCAATGTCTTGTTCACCAAGCCATCTCTCACAAATGGGTAGGTTAGCAGGTTTCCAAGGGAAACATTAACAGCTTCCTGCACATAATTCCAATTTAAATTGTAAGCATCACCTACATTTAGTTTACTTCTAAATCATTGCACTTTAATCTGAATAACAATGATTTCTATTAAAGGATAACATAGATAAATGAAGTAAAACTTCAATTCTGATTGCAGAATAGTACTAAAAATATTCATGGAACTAGTTTTGTCCTTGTATGTACAAGTCAAGTAATGAGTTCTATGAAAATATATTAGAAAATGTTTATCTAGCATGTTGCTTGAACTAATGTCTCTTACCTTCTCACAGTGTGTGCACAACTCAGCAAAAGGTGCTTCCCCATGCTGTGTCTTCACCTTTGCCTTTGCAGGTAAGCCAATTTTGACCCACTCCTCAATAAAATCACTGAATACAACAAATCAGAAGTAAATCTACAGATAGGATAGACACAAAATTTGCATATAACAAAGTAAGTTTTGAAACCATCTTATTTTGGGTTTTAAGCTTCAAAAATTAACTCATAAGATGAGATTTTGCCTTTGTTTATATACACTATTTAATGTGGAATGAATGTCATGATGGTCTAAGAATGAATGAACAAGTAGGTAAAATTTGTGCATCGAATTGTATGATCTAGGACAAATAATTGATTGAAAAATTGTAAGTTTTATGCAGAGCAAAATGACTTACGTAGAGTAGGTTCCATCATATGGGAAAGATAAAAGCCCCTTGATACCACCACAAGCACTGTGTCCAATGACAACAATGTTGGACACCTACAGAAAAATAAGATGGATTAAAAATTCTTGACATTTTCTCACCATTATTAATTTTCATATCAGTAACACAGAGATTACAGTGAGCCTGAAATTCTATGCATGTCATTTATCTTACAATGATTGGTAACATACCTTGAGATGCAAAACGGCATACTCAATGGCTGCCCCAGTTCCAGAGTATTTTGACTGGTGCACAGTAGAGTAAAACAAAGTAAGTTTGAGCAATATTGTGTTCAGAAATATCAATAGGAATTTCTTGTGCTGTGTTGGAACAATACCTGGTCATATGGTGGGACAATGTTAGCAACATTTCTGACCACAAATGCCTCTCCAGGTTGGAAATCTAGCACATGAGATGGGCACACTCTTGAGTCTGAGCAAGCAAACACCATAAACTGAAAAACAAACATATAAGACAAAATAGAATTAGTTTTACAAAAATTAAAATTTCAGTAAATTAACATGTTACTTCTGAATTTAAATATCAGCAAAATATCTAATTAGTTGATTATTACTTTTTATTTTGTAATAAATAAATTTCCTAACTTGTTGTCAATCATATTTGAACACAACAATATTTTGAAATTATCACATTAAATAGAGTTAAGTTAGCTTGAATTTACTTACATTTAAGTTCATCTATGTGTAATCTTTTTACTTATGTTTAAGTATAGGAAAAGTATATAATAAGTTGGTTGACTTCAAAAATAATACCTATATGCTGAGTTGACAGTTTAATCGTTTTTACTTGTGCATAGAAATTAAACTCATAGTTCATCACAACAACAACAACAAAAGTACCTTGGGGCTCTGGCCTTTGGCAAGTTCACCATACAAAGCTGGATTCTTGCTGAGGAATGATAATAGAACAACAATAATAAGAATGAGAGAAAGCTTAAGATAAAAGAAACATAAAGTAGTGAAAATAAGGTGATAGTGATGACTGACTCATATTTTTCCTTCTTGAAGTAAAGGAAACCAGTTTTGATCCTATCAGAGGCTTCTGATGAAGGGATGCCATCAGATGATGAGGTCCCAAGTGAAGCTGTTATCTGCTCCACTTTTTCAGCTGCTGTGGCCTTCAGTTCAGTCTTCTCCCTACATTTCAACACAAGTCAATTTGCAAGGAAGTCACATACATGAAAATTTGCATATTATGATTATATTATATTGTATTATACAATATAAGTTTCACATCTTAGAGTGTGGTTGAGATTCACCTCAACAATTTCTGGAGTTCTTCAATAGCTTGCTCATAGTCCTTTGCCATATCCTCTCTCTCCAAAAAATAAATAAATAAATACGTGTCAGTTAAAAGAACAAAAAAAAAGAACAAACTAATTTGTAGCCAAGTGACCTTAATAAAAAATGAGAAACCAAAACCAATTTTCTCCAAGAATACACATGAAGTTATAACATAGGCTAATAATAACTATGATAAAATTGTGGGGGTGGGGTACTAGAGGGAAATAATATTCAGAATTCAAATATATGTGTAAAGAAATAGTGTCAAACCTCAGAAAAGTAGAAAATTGGTTTTACACTGTCAGAAGATTAATTAGTAGCTAATTTGGTTGGGAAAGCTGTTTAATTTTGAATGGACTTTTTCTTCTATAGTAGTTTGGATTTGCTTCTTTATTGGCCTTGGAATCCTCCACCTAACATACTTCCCCGGTATATGTAGTCCTAATTTTCTGTGTGAATTTGCTTCCTAATAAAATAAATTTGATAATTTTATGGTGGTGGATGCCGACACATGCCAGTGATGCATGAACAAATCCATGCCACACACCTGTCTTTGTTACCTAACCAAGCTATCAATGTGCATATGTGGATGCCAAAGAAAGATCAAACGATGTTCCACGTGAAAACTAAACTTTAAACAGCACACTTAAACATTTTACTTCTGTGTAGCAACCCCATATACGTGGCTAAGTTAGATTATTAAGCACATGATGACCTAGCTAGGCCAAATTATTATGTGACAAGTGACTAGCCAAAAACACATTCATTATATATGATCCACATCTGGAAACGGATGAAAATTTTGGGTCCCTTTTAAATTTAAAGCACACAAAAACAAAACAGTAAATAATCCATGCAACAGAAATTTTACATCACCATCATAAACCGTGTAAGTTGGTTGACTTTAATGATGTCTCTGATATATTGATATGTAAGAAATGTTTTTTACACTAACAAGGTAGAAAAGCTAAACTCTAACAAATAACAACTAACACACATTGTGATCCAAAATAGAAAACTGATCAGAAATTATAGTCTCCTAGAATTTGAAAACTACACAAGAGAAGCATACAACACAAAACAACAAAGAGTATTTATTTATGCAGCAAGAGTGTAACTTATCATGATAATCATAAACTGTCATGCATGATAAGTTAATTGACTTTTACAATAACTAGTTTAAAAGTCACAACAATAATGATATATATCTGATTGGTTGATGGCGTGACAATGTATAGAAATTCAAGTGGATAGCAAATATGATTAACTTGAATGTATGAAAAATGAAAGAGTAGTGTTTGGTAATATATATACCACAGTTGGGGTGATGATGTGGGAAGGTGCAGCAAAGACAGGTCTGTCTTGAATGAGAGAAGGGAAAGAAGAGGAAGATGAAGGAGAAGAAGGAGTGGTGAGGGTTGCAACGACTGAAGGTCGCAATGTGGCCTTGTTAAGGGAGGTTTTGGCCGGGGAGATTGAAGAGAGGCACCAACCGTTTATGGAAGAGGTCGACATTGTGCAATGAGGACTCAAAACTTTATGCTATATAGCCTTGTGTAACAATGAGGTGAGGCATGTCAATAGGGTATGCCATTTTATGTGACCTTTGGTAGATAATGAAAACGAAAGCCAAGCAAAGGAGAGCTTCATTCCTATCCTTGTAGATGAGGTTTGAATGTTGGAGATTAACTGTGAGAGAATGACCATAACCCTATGGCCCTTTGGATCACACCCACCCTTTTTGCCATTCACCCTCAGAAACACAAAAAGTGGCCATAAATTTTAGGTGCACTAATTAAATTTGGTTTCTTGACTTTTGAGGTGCTTGATTAGCACATTGTCACCTATGGACCATAACATTGTTCGTAGATATTATCTATGAGATTCACGTTAATTCTTATGAGGGTCTGCATTCAGATAAATGAAAAAGAAATTGTGGTAGTGGGTATTCCTAGGGACTTAATTTGAGCGGTTTATGGCTGTAGGGCACACTGTGTCTCTACTTTCAATTTTTTGTGTCATGACATGCACTCAATGCCATGCAGCCACGTACAGGAAAAACGTAACTGTTTGTACCCCATTTGAAAGGGACAAAACATTGCATGCTTAATGGCAAATATTGCAGTAACTATATTTTTCTATTCACTGCTTTTGCTGCAAGTGTGGATCAATATTCTTTCCATTTATGACAAATATACACAGTTTTATAAATTGCAGTGCAAGTGAAAGGTTGAATCATTCTATAGGAAACTTCAAATCCTACGTTGTTGACTGACTCACAGTGATCCAACAATTCACTAAGTAAAAGGATGTGCTTTTTTTTTTCTGCTTCTAATTATAAGTTTGTTACAATTTTAATAATAAAAGTATAATCTTATTTTTTTTTCTGATTTTAGAGATTTATATAAAAAAAGTGAAAAAAAAGTAGTTTTGGTTTTTTTTACATTACTGTCCTAAATTTTCTATTTTCTGCAATTAGCAAATGTATTATAGCTACTTTATAATGTAAGTGAGATTATAAACTCTTCATCTGTTTTAAAAAATAAAATAATGTCCAAGAAAACCTCATTTTTACTAACAACCTATCGATGAACTAACAGTAGACAATTTTAATCATAAAAAATGCTACAGACAAATTATTTTGAACATTTTAATAATTTTGAACTTTTTACTTAATATTTTTGTTTTCTAATTTTGCAATTTTCAACAAATTTCATTCAATTATAAAAGTTGCGTTAGAAAAAGAAATGTGTCGCTATACTCTAGTGAATCATATTTACCATGTTATATATGATAGACACACTGAATAATAAACCATTTCCTTTTCTTTATCTCTTGTTTTAATCCAATGCCAAAATTGAAAAAAATAATACAATTTTCTTTTTTGAAGTAAATGGATAAATTCACAGTTTTATAGGATTAATCAAGTGGAAGAGGATTCAAGGAGAAAAAATTGGAATTATTAAATATATCTTTGTGAGCCTCTCTATCCATTGGTAAACCTATGGTTGATATGTGACGAAGCAGATAAACAAGTGGTGGACCTAATAGATAAAACCCTATCCTTCAACCTTGAATATGTGGCTCTGCATCTAAATACTGCAGCTATGTTGTTTCTGTTGGGTTTATATGCACATACAAAAGCTTAAAATGGTATAGTATGGACTCACATATATGCAGCCATTTTTATCATATTCAGCAAGCATTTCAAAAATAATTTAACTTACATTCATCATTTCAAGTATTGTCGATATTGTACAAACTTTTCTGGTTTTTCATATCTCTTGTAGTGGATATAATGTAAAGTTTTTTAAACAATAAAAAAAAAGTTTAATGTAAAGCACTAGAATTATCTGTGTAATCATTTTTATATGTAATTAAAAGGGTTATAGTGTTGAAGTAAAAAAAAACCACAAGATTGTTGTGCAATCTTATCAAATATCATAAAAGTGTAATTTTGGTCTTGTTATGCAAAGATGGATAACAAGTCTTTCTAAACAAGTTTAGGAAAATGTTTAGAATTTGTTGACATTAAATATTCTCTTAATATATTATATATTGTATGAAAATGTGAAACCAAACATGTCATAAATACCAATTAGACTTACATTAATATACTTTTTTTTTTGTACAATACTAGTTAAAGAATGAAAAGAGAAAGTTTTGATTAGAAATGTTATATATTATAATGCATTTTCACTGAGATTTACTTTTTAATACATTTCTATGATAATTTATGATGAATGTTTTATATCATTGATTCCTTAAACAATGTCTTTAGAGCAATGTTTAGTAATGTAGCACCAAGAAAGTAATGATTAATTTTAAGCCCTACTAAATTTAAGAACATTTTAGCATGGTGTGATTGTTAAATTGCTCATAAATGTGCCTATAACTATAATCTAAGTGTGAATGAGAGATAGAGAGAGAAGAGAGATTAACATACATTCTTCTCACCCAAGGCTGTACCAGAATCATTGAATGGTAGAAATGCTTTTTGGGCATTGTAAAGTAATGAACTTTGAGAGATTAATGTGAACAAAATTGTAACTGGTGAAGGGAAGTTTTGGTTTCAGAAGAGATTGGTGCAAAGGTTAGAGCAAAAGAGAGAAGAAGTTTTTGAGTTGGTTTATCAAATGGGTGATGAAAAACTTTTGTTGTTATATTACACTCAATAGTTGTGAATTTTGTCATCTGAATTTTGATGTCAACATTCAATGTGCAATATGATGATATTATGTCAACATTTTTTTTTTCATGTCTTATAGCCACGATTTACACGAGTGAAGACTAAGGCTTGTTTGTAAAAACAAGTTAATCAAAAATTGAAAATTTAAGTTATTAATGTATAAACATTTGGTACAATTACTTGTTGAAGTAATAATAAAAGCATGTTTATAAGATATTTTGATATAACTTTAATCTTGGTTTTTATGGATAAAAATATTTTTGGCTTATTATGTTTTACTTTTTACTAATTAAATATCTGTGTATTCTATAGCTAAAATGAATTGTCTATGAAGCGGCTAATTATAGTTTCATCATATAGCAACTAATAGGATGCATAATTATACTTTTTTTTTTTAAATTTAGGATAAATTTAGTTTTGATTTCTTAAATTTAAAGGGGTGTATTTAGTTTTTTAAATTAAAAAAAATCGTTTAGTCCCTAGAACTAAATATTAAATTTAAAAAATTAAAATGATTATTAAAACACTTTTTAGTCCTTTAAATTCAGTGTTGAGAAATTAAAACTTTTTTTTTTTCAAAATGAATGGATTAAAATGAACTTTTTGTATTTGGAGAGACAATTTTTGGATTCCTTATCAATTTCAGGATTATAATTAAATTTATAATTTATTTGTAAAAAATAATTTAATTATTTATTCATAAATTGGGAAAACTTAATATTAGGTACGATATATTTCCCCTTAAGACGATCCAAATTTTGTAATCGTTATTCATGTTTGACATGAACACTTACTTAGGCCAAACATGGGTTTGTTGCATTCAATTTCGAAGAAAACAATGAGCCAACAAAACTTCTTAGTTCTATTAATTATCTGATTTTTTTTTCAAATGACTCAAACTAAATTAGTTCAAGAAAAAATTAATTTTTCTCGTATCATCATTTTAAATTTTTAATAATTATATCTGTAGTAATTATTTGTGATTAATTTTCGTAAAAAAATAAGGTTATTCTTTGACGGAAAATTTAATTTTAACAATAGTTTTCTATTCATAAGATTTAACCATAAGATCTTACATAGATGATCTAAATCAAGTTTTACTACGGTTAACATGTTGCATCAAATTAAGGATTTATATATACTATTAAATTGAAATTTAAGAAATATGAAAAAGAAATTATACAGAAAGAGACATTATTTTCATTTTTCTTATGTATGTCATCATCTCATGTGTAATGCAATCGTTTGTAGTTGGAGACTGTGTCACCGCTGGGTGATTAGAGTTTAGCTGATATAGGTTATTGGCTTTGTAGTAATATATTGGTTGTTTCTTCTTGTAACATCTCTAGTACGAAAAAAAAAATGTCATAATATTTTTTTATTAGAATTTAAAATTTTTGAAGAAACTTTTATATTATACGATTTAAAAAAAATAAAAATATGTTTTAAATGAAATAGAACTCAATGGAATGTTATAGTCTTTTTAATCAAATTATAGGAGTGTCATAAAAGGGACAAATTCTTCCTCCGCTCCATACCCTCTTCTTGCATCTCCATATAACTTTTTTTCAAACGACTGCCCTTCATGAAATTACATAAATACCATTTCTTTCGTTTTTTAAAATTGTGAATCGGATGGGGGTACATCCGGTTCTCATTTTAAAAAAAAAATACAAACCGGGCGACTCCATCCGGTTCTCAACCCAACAGATCGGAAAATCCTCAAATTCGTCGTCGACAGCCCTCCAAATCCCAAATCAACTACTCTAATCATCAATATCACCTACTAATTGCTAATAAACATCATAAATTGGTTACCTAATGCTTCTATGAAGGATTAATTGAAAGATTTTGAATAACGAAGGAACGGAAGTCGTGAATGGCTTATGTAAACCGGACGAAGGTTCTCTTACCGGACGGTTTGTATTTTTTCTTTAAATGAGAACCGGATGCACCCTCCATCCGGTTCACAATTTCAAAAAACTGTAAACCGGATGGCCTGGTCATCCGGTTGTCAAAATAGACAACCGGATGACTAGGCAATCCGGTTTACAGTTTTTTGAAATTGTGAACCGGATGGGGGGTGCATCGGTTCTCATTTTCAAAAAATAAAACCGGATGGCCTGGTCATCCGGTTGGGAAGGGGAGAGATTTTATTAAGATAGGGGTATTTATGTAATTTCATGAAGGACAATTATAGAATAAAAAAATTATATGGGGGTACAGGAAGAGGGTATGGGGGTGGAGGAAGAATTTGTCCATAAAAAGATATGGCTGTAGGAAAACAACCTAATGTATTAAGCAATTGGCCCAAACATTTTTTCACAACATAAAATAGAAATTTCTTTTTGCACCCTTTGCTTTTCTTCTCTCACAGATATTAAAATCCCCACTTTCTCCTTTGGTTTAAAGTTCTTTTTGGATTTTGTAATTTGGAAACTTCCTGTGTAATTTGATACACTGTTAATATGAATATCTTTTGTTGGTATAATTTTTTTTACCATCATGAATATTTTTTATTGTTAAATAATTTTAAATATAATATTTTTAAATAATTATTATAAAAGGTATAACAACTTTTAGTTATGTCATAATTCATGGTTAGATAATAATGTAAAAACTCTTTGCGTTATTAATGTATTCAAATTTGACTAAATAGTGCATGCAAAAATAGTACAATATTTATAGACTATTATTTTATCATAAACTATTATATGAATTAAAAACTTAATGAATTTTACAAAAAAAAAATATTTTAAAAAGTATTTTTTTACTAGCTCAGAGCGTGGAACATTTTATTTCAAAGACGTTTGATATAAGAACATTTTGTTTCTTGGTAAACTGAAATTGAAAATTATGTTTTTCAATTTTTTTAATAACATTTCCAAATGTATTTTGAGATTTTTTTTTTCTATGTAACCTATAAATTAATGTAAAAATCTAATTTTTCTGAATTAAATTTTGTTTATTGTAGTAAAATGATCGCATTAGTTTCACTAGATCATTTAATATGAAAAATAGTATCCAATAAAATATAAATTAGTTTTTGTTTTCAAGAAATTGATATAAATATTATAAAACATATTCCTAAAGTACTTTTATAATTGATTATATTATTATATAAGACTATTTTAAATTATATTTAGTTAAATTTTCAAAATATTAAAATTTTATTTAAAACACAAAGTTCAAAAGGAATATACGAAAAGAGATAAAATGTTAAAACCAATTTATGAAAACTCTCTCATGAAAAACAATTATAAAACTACCCAATCAAAGCCTATATTATATAACTCTTTAAAGCATTTTCAATACAAAAATAAGTCCTAACAAATCTCAATCAAAATAGTTATTCATTACATTTCATTTCATGTGCTTTATAATTTTATAGAAAGTGTATATCTATTTATATTGTCCAATGCAACAAATTCAAGAGGCTTTCAAAAGTTTACACTTATATATTATATATTAAGGGGTGATTTTTTATTTTTTTTTTCTTTTTGGAGAAATACTTGAAGATATAAAATGAAACCCTCATAAAGGATTAAAGCAACATCACCTCCAAAGAAGGTATAGTAGAAGGCTATTTATCACCTATTCATTTATGTTTCTTTATGTTCCCAGTCAACATTTTCATCATTGCATTAATTTGGTCTTTTTCTGCTCCATTGAAAATTCCATTAAATGCTTCACTTACATTTCACTTTCAATCTTTTATCTTTTCTCTGTTCATCTTCTTCTTCATAACATATAGTCTTTAGCAGCCACAGTTCAAAATTTTGGGAGGTTCAACTCTTCTATATCCTTATCTAGTTATGTTCAAAAGTAGGTAATTTATTTGACCAACCAATATAACAATTTTCAGTTCATTTTTTATAATATAGATATGAAATATTCATCCACTTTATTAATAATTAAAGCATTTTATTAATTATAATTTTTTTTCTACATAGTTCAAACTGATTTCTTATTTAAAAGGATATCAGATTTATGTAATAATTGAACTAACACCTTTTTTATTCTTGGATTATATTTTGGTTAGTGAAACAGTGATTAATTAAAACTAAAGTTTTTTTTAAGACGGATTCTAATGGGTTGAAGTGAAATATATGGTGTATTTATGAAATATTAATTATTACTATTAGATATATTAGATAAAGTGTTTAATACATTACATGCTTAATTAAAATTTAATTTTTCTTATAAATTGATATTTTTAATTAAATTTTTATTAATTTTTTTGTCTATTAAGTATTCAAACTTTTTGTAACTTTTAATTAATTTTTACTGTTTTTGTTGTCTATTGGAAGGTAAAAAACAAAATTAAGAACTAAATGAAAAGAGTATGTTTGGGATGTTATGGGTATGCTGATTAGAAAGATCTTTCATTCTTAGATGATGTAAGCTTCATCAACAACAATTTTTTATTTATTTATAACATCAACTCTTTTTTATGTTACAAAATGTTATTTTCTTGAAATATCTTCAATTGATGATAATTAATTGTACACGTACTAAACTTTGGTTCTTTGATTTCAACTATACCATTAGCAAAAACATTAATTACAATAAAAGGTTCATTCTATCTAGATCTAAGCACTTTTTGTCCTACAGAAAATTTCTTTCTCAATATTTTCAAATCATGACAATTTTTCACTTTTTTTATGATATACTTTTGAATTCTCAAATGTTTCTAATCTAATTTTGTCCAACTCTTGTAACTTCAACTTCCTCTTCCAGCTTTCTCCAAGTCCAAATTACACTTCTTCACAACCCAAAGAGATTTTTGTTTTATATCTTCATTAGAAGATGACATGATTTTCCAAAAGCTATCCTGAATGGTGACATGTTCAAGGGTGTTATGCAAGTTGTTCTTTGTGTCTACATAGCTTCATCCAGCAACTGATTCTATTCTTTCTATTTGGTTAAACCAGTTTCTGTAACAGATTCTTCACCTCTTTATTGAACACCTCCACTCGCCCATTTGTCTATGGATGGTTGGAATAGAGATTCTGTGTTTAACTCCATATATTTGAAAGAGTTGCAAGCACTTTGTAAAATGGCTGCCTTGATCACTGATAACAATCTTAGCCTCTCCAAACCTACAAAAGATATGTGTTCTGCTCAAATCTAAAACAGTCTTAGGATCATTAATCCTAGTGGCTTTAGCTTCTATCCAACAAGACACATAGTCAACAGAGAAAGTGGTTGTAGTATAGTGCTAATTCCTTCTAAATTTAAAATCAATAGAAACTAAATTGAAAATGTAATTAAAATGTAAGCAACAGTAAAGAATTTATGTAAAATGAAGATACAACCAAAAAAATTCCTAAAACAATGCTTCATTCTCCTTAAACCTGATCAATCCTAATTCACCTTCGCATGCAAAGAAAATCACATTGGATTTCTTTGAACAGATAAATCCCTTGACTAATTGATTCAGAGTTTCAAATTTCAAGTCTAAAAACTATAATTAACAAGTATAAATCGAGATTGATTAAGACTTAAAGAAATTCATACACCATTTTCAAGAATCGTAAACACAACTGAAAAATGGATAAAAGATCAAACAACAATTAGCATAAAATTATAAACATAAACTGTATAATTGAAATATAGGTAAAAAAACATATTACACTTACTAAACAACAAAGAGAAAGAAAAGAACATAAACAAAAACGGAGAAAAAAACAGAAACGCAAGAAAGAAACCTAAAAATTCATGAATTATCAATCACTATGAATCATCTACTAAAACCAACCCTAAAATATTTCGAACTACTATTTCTATACATCAGAACAATTAATCAATAATATATGAACAAAAAATTGAACGAAAACGAAATAAATTCGAAAAACCCAGAAAATAGAAACATGCTTTCTAAACACAGATTTCATGTGTAAATAACAAAATGAAACTCAAATTCATGAATAGAAAACAGAGAAACTAATAACATAAGAAAGAACCAAAAGTGAAAACTGAGATGGAAGAATCATGGTGAAAGAAGCATAACCACTCCAAAAACTTAAAAAAAATTGAAACCTATTCTTTCTCTCTGCTTGGAATGTTGTTTGACAAAAGTAAAAAATCTCAAGTAAAAAATGAGATATTGTTTTCTTTGTTCACACTTTTCAAGATTGCTTAAAAAAAAATTTATAACCAAAACTAACTAAATTTTTCAATGACCCACGTGAATTGTTTATATTGCTTCAGTTAGGCCAAAGTTCCAAAAACTAACTTCCATATTTGCCTATTGACAAAAATGTTATCGTTTTTTTTAATGTCCAATTTGTTCCTCAGCAAACTATATGTAAAATTTTTCTCTGCTTTCATATCCAATTACTCGGCTGCATCAATTTAGTCTAGAAATTTCAACAAAATATAGGTTAGAATTTTACTAAAAATAATATATTTAAAACAGAAAAAGAACTTTTTAACTAAAAGACATCCTTATCTCATAAACATGAAATCCCTCTTGTCCCATTAATAACAATATTTACTCTCCATTATACTTCCTAATCTTCCCATAAATTGTTTGTACAATTTTTTACATCGAGTTGATCCATATTCGTTATCACCTAAATTTTCTCCTTCAATAGTAATGGTTTGGTCACTTTCTTTTCACTTTCCATCCAATCCCCTAACATTATGTGACATGATTCTCATATAATTATTTTTTTCCCCTCACTATCTGTATTACTTGTCAACTCTTTCTAATCTCTTCTCTTTATTAAAATTAGGTTCTCTACCATTTTGTTATATATTCCCACTAATTCCCTTCCAATTCTCCATAATTCTTTTACTTCAATAACTTTTTTTTTTCAAAAAATTTTCTTACAATTAATCATATTCTCATCCAACAAAATATTGCTAAGAGAGTACACAACAAATCTTAAATCTCTCATTCTAAAATACATCGTTACCTAAAATGGTATTTAAATCAGCTTCCAAATTAAACAAGCTTTAAAATACTCTCTAATCAATATTATTTATAGTTGCATGTTATAACCATAAACTAAATCAATCCTTTAAAATTAACATGTGATTTATCTGAGTAATACTAGATTTGATTTTTTAAAGCAAAGGTACAAGCTCACAAGTTTTGAATGGAAAATAAGTAATTAAGATGAAAGTGTTAATTGTCTAACGTACTTCTTAATCAAGATAACTGGGTTATATTTTAACGAGATCATTCGTTCTTAGGATTTTAGGTTAATTTTCTAAAAAATCATTATGAAACCATTATTTATTTTTATTATAAATGGGAAAAATCAAAATTTTTGAATGAAGTAAATTCGTTACCTAAAGATTTTGCTTAACAAATTTACTTTGAACCAAGTAGGAGAATCTTGATGTTCAACTGATGGAAAACTTAAAAAAAAAAAAAAAAAAAAAAAAAAAAAAAACACAACGTATAAATAGATTCCCTTTTGAAATCTAAAGGGAATCAATGGGGGATAAAATGAAAAACAGTGATAGAATTGAGAGCTTGAAGATGAAGCAATTCTTAAAATCTAGAAAGAAACTATTCACCATCTTTCTCTTCTCTCTTTCCCTAATGTATAATCTTGACTGGTTATAAGGTTGAGTAACTAAATTTTTCTTTGTTGAAATCAAATGTAGTCAAACTAAATTTCCTATTCATTATGTTCCAAAAGCTATAACCATTTTTAAATTTCAAAAATTTGATTGAAAAAAAATCTTTAATCATAACGAGTAAACAAATAATGTAATGAAATCAAATTTTTAAAAATAAATTTTGACTTCTTGCTTGTCTTTTCCTTATACATAATCTTGATTAGTTTATCCAATAGATAACTAAATCTCTCTTTATTAGGATCAAGTACAGTAAAATTATAGTTCCTGCATGCCAATATTTGGTATCTTAGGAAAACTATAACCCATTAATTCTTCTTTTTTATTTTAGTTATTTTCGGCGTTTTCTTTTTCTTAGATTCAAATAAGAAAAGAATTAATTGAATTAAAAACTAAAAAATATTCATTAAACATATTCTAATAATTGTTATTTTGAAAGGATATTAGTTACAATAAAAAAAGTTTAAAACATTCCACACAATACTGCACATAGTCCTTAAAGTTGGTTTTCTTCCAATAATTTGTGAGAATCAATGGTTATAAAAAGAAAATTAGAATCTACTCATTAAAAGATTATTGATTAGTAATTTTTAACAATTAAGTTACAATGTGTTATCAAAAACATAAATCTAAAGTTGAAGAAGAAAGATTTTATCATCTATAATAATTTTACTCATTTTTCTAATACCAATTCAGAAATATTTGGGTACCACAAATTCTACATTACCCGAAATCATACCTAAAAGCTTCTGTTTAACATCGTCTCTGAGAGGTAACATATAGATAACTCTCATAATACAATCTCTGATAAGTGACATCTCCATAACTAATGATTTGAAAGCTGATATCTCCACAATTTTCTACTAAGAAACTTTTACACTATTATACTGTATTTTTGCTTTAACAGTTTTAACCTAAGAAATTTCACTCCATTTAATTTAGCTTAATTTTTTTTTATAGAAAAAAAAATTCAAGAAAGAAGAGGAAAGGCCTTGCCCATGGCGCTGAGATTGACACAGAACCCAACCAAATCCTGTCGATAAGGCAAATACGACCTTCTCTTATCCTCTCTCCGCATCTCTCTGTTCCTCACATAAAGCGCTTCGTGCGCCGACGCCGCTGCAATCGCCGGTAACCTCTTACCGCCGCCGCCAATCGCCGTAATAGCCGGAATCCTCTTACCGTTTCCGCCATTCGCGGCAATTTTCTTTCCGTTCTCCGATTTCACTCCCTTCCTCTTCGCCGAATTCACCGACGGCGTCAAGAACACCACCGACTCCTTCCCCTCGCTGTTGCTCCGCCGCAGCAAATCCAGAAGCTTCCACCGCTTCGACGACGACGATCCCGTCGATTTGCTCTTCCGGCAAGGCGCCGACGCCGGCGAAGGCTTCGGCCTCCACACGCAGTACGTCCCCGGCGGAACACTCTCCAGTTCGTCCTCCACCTCCGACGACGAGCACGACGGCGAATCGTCGAGCAGAAGCTTCCCTAGCGTATTCTGAATCAACTCCTGGCCGGAATCTCGACCTCCACCGCTATTCTCCGCCTCGGCGGCGAGATCGCGGTCGAAGATCGGAAACGTCGGAATTTCGACCTCCGCCACGGCTTCGAGGACAACACCGTCGACGACCTCGCTAAACGCGACGAACTCGAAGTCGGTGTCGTTTTGGTCGAAGCGCTCGTCGTTTTGAATAACCTGATCCGCTATATCGTCGAGTTTGTTGGAGGAATACGCGCTGAAGCTTGGACACACCAAACACTCCTCCACACTCTCGTGTTCTTCTTCTTTCTGCATGTTCTTCTCTTCTCTTATTTTTTCTTTTCCTTTATTCAATTTTATTATTTTGTTCTCTTCTAAGAAGCATGAAACCACTTTGCTGCTACTTATACACACCCAATAACACACACTACAGCCACCAACAATTTGGGTTTTGTTTCTTTTCTTAACTGCTGGGAACTTTTTAATAAAAAATATAATTTCTTTATTTTTATTCTTAAAATCTACAAATAAAAAAATAATAATAATTTGTGATGATTTATGATTATCTAAATGTTACTTTCTAGGGATGGTTCACACCTCTGCTGACCAATGACCATATGGAACATGTTTACACTTTACACATATCATCATGCATCATGCATATACATAATGACAAAACTAAACTCTTTTTATTTATTTATTTTTCTTTATTTTGTCGTCAAACAACTGTCTTCTAACTTTGTATCTATTTATATTTAGGAAGGAAGAAAGTGTTAATAAAAAGTTTTCTTATTTTAATTTATATTTTAATTTGTAATTTGATTATAATGTAAATATTCCGACCAACCAAAGTTAATATAAGTAAAAAAAATAATAATCTTTTTATAATTGTGTATTTTAAGTTCCTTTACTAGAGACGTTATTCATTAATTATAAAATATGCCGAAACCAAATGGTTATTTTTAAAATATAATGATATATTCAGAACTAATTTTTTTAATACCCTATAGTAATAAATACTGCTATTCTTTTTCCTATTTTATTGGTTGAAGTTTGAAGTTAGATTTAGTAACGTAAGGAGAAAGTAATATATGCACGCGCACTTATGTTTGTTTCACATACCAACAAACCTTGTTTTGTCTTTAATAATATTTTTCATACTTAGAAAGGCATATAACTATGATAATTACGTGTGTTTTTGTGTTGTGTTGGCTTACCTATGACACATGAAAATGGCAAAATGTGAATGACTTCCTATTTTTGTTACTAGAATTGATTTCTAAGGCAAAGAACATATTAACATAATATGTTTTAAAAAGTATATTCGTGTAATTGATTTATGTTAATAGAACAAATTTAAAGGGTTGGTTGAGGAGGGAACTTCCAATAAACACTTGTATGAAAAAAAAAAAACAAAAACCAAACCAATAAAACAAAAATCTTGCATGTCTTCTTTTAGTAAGAAATGTGATAAGATTAGGTAGATTTGGGAATGTTTTTGAGACTTAGAGTGTGCATGATTTTTCATGCAAAATGTTGTTTTCGTTACTTAATATATTTTTGGGGATTATTGGAATATTCTTAATCTTAAGTAAATTTTAGAATATATAAATTATAAGAAGGTGTTTAAGATGTGACCATAATTAGTTTAGCTAGAATAATTAGTTTTACACTTGTAATTCAATCGATTAACTTGTAACTATGGATTTTAAATTAATTTATAAACTAATTATCAGTTGGTTTTGATAAACATAACCTAAAAAGTTAGCAGCCATTTCAGTTCTAGAAAAGTTGTTTCAGTTCTGCGCACACTATTTGACTGATATCAATGTGCCTTTATCTTTTTTTTTTTCAAAAAGAAAAAAAGCGACTTTTGTTTTTTCTAAGGTTGATCTGTGATGTAAATATCTTAATATTTTATTTTAAAATTTATTGTTTTTACTTTTGAAAAGAAATATTAACCTTCTTTCACGTTCTTTAGAAGAAAAAAACGTGATTAATATAAAAATTTAAACATATTTTTCTTAATAATATAAAGATCTGTATTTTTGATATAAGATAATGAAAGGTAAACTCTTATTAATGATTTGAGTAAATATTTCATATTTTTTTATTAATAAAATATTGTTTTATGTTTCGTATGTGGTTTTAGAATACTGTTTTAAATTAAAGAGTTGTTAATATAATCAATTATAACAGGGAAATATGAAATGTTGAAGAAAGAAAGAAAACTATTTTTTCAGTTACGAAACTTATTAATAAAAACTTGTATTAATTAAAATTAATTGAATTGCTTAAAATGAAATGATTTCTAATATGAAAACGATGAGCATTCTTTAAGTAGGATTTAATAACTTGTTCATGTGTTTCACATTCCATGATTCACGAACACAATTAAGTTAGTTTGATAATGTTCTTTCGTGTAAAGTGCCAACTCTTTTTTCCATTTTGTAATTGATTAATTAATATTATTAATTCGTCAATGAATATTGCACTCACTTAACCCTAAAAAATTCCCAAGAATATTGGGTAAGTGGGAAAGTTAGTCTAAACAGTTGGGTGCATGCAATGATGACAAACAATGGATGAAGTTTGCACTTTCCACCATTTTTCCAAAAGCTTAATGGAGTTTGAAAGTGTTTGATTTTAAGTCTTCATTGATTTATTCTAGAATTAATGAATGTGCCCATATGCTGGACTTTGTCTAGAAGAAATTATATATATCTATAGTCCAACAATCTATGTATATCTTAATTTTTACATTAAAAAAAGTATAGTCCCATCACCTTGATGAAAGAGAAAGAGTAATAGATTAGTTTATTATTAAGCACAAACATGTTGGCATTTTGATCCATATAAAATATAGATTAAGCTCACAAATCAAAAACCACATTAGGAAGAAACTGCATAATTGAATAATGCAGCACCTAGCTATCACTTGGCCAATAACTTTATGGAGGATATTTTCATATTTTGAATGTGTCTCACTACATATATAAAACACTTAAAATAATCAAGTTCATACTTAATTTGATTATTTAAATGAACTAATTTTAGTAAAGAAAATTTCCTTTATTGGAAAATAAAAAATAATTTATCAAAAACTGGAATTCATTTAAAAAATGATCCAATTTCAGCATATGTGTTTTTATGTGAACTGGAGATAATTAAAGTGGCTTAATTAAATTATAGAACATAGAATTGTCTTTTTTAGGTTATTTATAGTTTTTAGTATTTTTTTCAATTTATTAATTTAATATCTCAAACATATTTGAGTGTAAAACTATTGAAAGACAAATGATCATGTAACCTTTATATCTTTTAAAATTAAATTTAACCTTGATTATTTAAAAAAAATAATTGAGAATTTAAATAAATCAAATTCAAATTAATTAATTTATAAATAGCTGAGTTTATGTACATCTTTAATAAAAAAATTAAACTGTTCTAATAATCTAATTTCGTTAGGAAAAACTGCCTTTTTATTTTTTTTTCTCGGTTTAATCTCAGTACAAGAGATTTCTTCAAACTAAAATGTTCAACATAGCTTAACACAATCTTATTTTTTTTAAAGTTTTGTATTTATAAAATTTGAATCCAGATTTTTCTTCCGACTTGAGTTCTATCCCAACTAAATAACGTTAGAAATACCCAAAATATTATTGTGAAAATATAAACAGGGAACATTTTCAGGTTTTGGTAAAGCTTGATTTCCTTCTACACATATCTTTGAAATACTGTTACAATTAATTATTAAGCACAGACCTGGTGTTCTTGAAAGTCAGAAACAATTAAATGGATTAAATATTTCATTTCCAAGCACAAAAGAAAAAAAAAAAAAAAAAAAAAGCCAACCCCAGTGATAGTCATCAAATACAGTCAACATTAACTTCTTCCAAAAGCAAAGGATATGCACATAACTGCCAATCTAATACTCAGACTGTGGATAGGCACATAATTAGCCATATATGCACTGCATACAAGAACAGTAAATTTTGACCGTAGTGCAATTATACATGCATGGACAACAATAAAATTAATTAAAACTAAATAAATCCGTGTATATGTTCTGTTCCTCGGTATTTTCTTGCTGCTTGCATTCATTATTCAAGGTCGACAGTTACCAACCTCTTATTCTGGTATTTAATTGTTGATGTTGTCTCTATATTATTTTTAAATACCAATATATAGATGTTTTTAATGTTTCTTTATATGTGTAAGTGTTTTTACTTCTATGTTTTAAAGTTGTTATGACTTTGTTGGCCAAACATTGTTAGTTATCTATCATGAATCTTCGGATGTATGATTCAACTCTCTGTTTGACAACCACATGCATTAAACTTGGCTCTCAAATGTGAACACTGCTAGGTAATAACAAGGTGTCTACAGAGTACTGTGAAAATACAAATAAATTTGAAGCATATACCAGGAATACCATGTCAGGACTCATAACTAGTTGTGGAAAACAAAGAGAACAAGAAGGAGAAACAAAGATAAAAGGGAAGATAACCTGCTGGTTTATTGGTGCTCCACCATAAGCAACAACCACCCTAACACCAGTTTGGTATGAAAACTTCCTAGCCTCTTCATGTATCTGAAACCAAATACAAGATTTAAAATATAATTTCATAGCAGAACAGTGTCCAACAAAAAGCATAAGCATAAAAACAGGTTAATATAACTACTCACTTGCATTGATAGCTCCCTCGTTGGAGAGAGAACAAGCGCAAGCGGATACACAGTACGCACCCCACGAGGTGGTCTCTGAACAGGTTGGCCCCTCATAATTCCACTGATGATCGGGAAACAGAATGCAGCTGTCTTTCCAGAACCAGTCTGTGCACAAGCCATCAAATCCCGTCCAGCTAGGGATATTGGTATGGCATGCCGCTGAACGGGTGTTGGCTTCACATATTTGCACCTTCTTATATTCTGATTAAGTGCATCACCCAAGTCAATCTCTGCAAATGTATTCACAGGTGGGGGCACATTTTCCCCACTAGTCTCCACTGGAATGTCCTCATATGCATCAAAATTTATTCCTGTATTCTCCTGCTCACTAAATGCCTCTTCAGCATTATCCTCTTCTTCAAAGGGATTGACTTCCCTGCCGCGATCCCACCCACCACTTTTATTTCCCCATCCACCTGGGCGTCCACCACCACCACCCCCATACGCATAACGATTATCGTTTCTGGGTGCAGGCCAACGGGATCCAGAATTACCAGTAGCACTAGAGCCAGCAGAACCAGAAGAAGGACCACTGTATGCTGGTGCTGGGGCTTCTGCTGATGGCTGGCGGTTCCTGAGATGAGGAGGAACATAAACTGGACGTGAAGGAGCTAAAGTGCTACCAGTTCCCACATTGTTAGAAGAAAGACCGGGACCCGAATTTTCAGCTGCAGAATTTGCAGCCAAATCAGCCCATGAAGTTCGCATAGTCAATCACAAATTCTTGTTGTCAACAGCAGTCTTCAAAATTCAAAGGGAAACCCCCTCTTAGCCGGATTCGTGATAACACCTTTACAATTAGCCCCAGATAAATAAATAAAAACAGTTGAAACGGATAAATACTCTTCAAAAGGAACAAAATTGCTGAGAACCAACCCTGAAACACAGCAGAATCTCAATCAGTAACCCTTCAACATCTTTGCATCATGATATCATACAAATAAGGAGCCTACTAGCAGAACAAGTCAAATACAATCGACAAAGGGGAAAACTCTGCAAAGCAAAAATTAAACAATAGATTACAAGGCAGTGAATACATGCAAAGAAGTTTAGCCCCTCAAAAACTCAAATAGACTATAGCAGAAGCACCATTGGCCTAGAATACCGAACCAATCACAATGTCTTCAAAAGACAAGCACGATAACAACCAAACAAACAAAAAGAGCAAAATATCACCGCAACCGAAGCAAAGAAGAAATATTGATACGCAGATTGCAGAGAGAGAAGACGTACCTGAGTCTGTGTTAGGAAGGTAAAACCCTGAAATGATGAGAGCAGTGAGAAAGAAAGAAGATCGAGAAACCCTAATTTGGTTTTGGTTGCAGAAGGAAGAGAAAGAGAAAGAGAAGAGAGGGCGCTTTCCGAGTTAGAAACAACAAAAATATCTTTTCTACCTTTTGTAATGTTTTTCTCTCACTTCTCAATTTCAAAACACAAAAAAAAAAAAAAAAAAAAAACTAGAGGTAGATGCATGATAAAGACATTATAAGATTTCATAAGAGATTTATTAATTAACTTTATGATTTGACATAATGCCTATTGTAGATAAGATAAGTACCCACCTAACCTATAAGTTTTAAGAAAAAATAAAATAAAATTACAGTCCAACAAATTAGCTTTCACATTAATATTTAAGACTGGGAATGTAACTACTACATTATACTAACTTTTTATATGATTAAGAAAAAGTCACTGAAATTAAGTAAAAACTAGATTGAGATTCTATTCAATATATACTCTTTTTTTTTTTTTTTTAATTAGTAAGGATGAAAATTTCAAAGCATCTCCTCTTTAAATAATTTGACAAGCTTTTAAGCATGCCAAGAAAACACCACCCTTTTCATTATTCGAAGTGAGATAAGAGTTTGACAAACTTGTAAACAATCTATTAATATAAATTTTAATTTGCACTAATATTGGATTTAGGACATAAATGAACGAACTTTTCTATAAAATATATTTTTTAAAAACCAAAAATAAAAATTTGAAAAAGTTATTTTTGTGAAAAGTTGCAATTTTTTTTTTCTAAAAGTCCTTATAGAAAAAATCTAAATAAACTTTATACATCAAATTTTGGGTTAACCCCCATTTCTGCCATTCCTTTTTCTTTTACTTTTTGTTTTCCCATTCAAAAGACTCTCTACACATCCCTATCACGAATAATGTTTAGTAAAATAGTAATTCACATTGATACATTCTTGTTATTAATTTGGCAACTATAAAGTTACATTTTTTTAATAAGAAAAATCTTTGATGGGGTCTAAAGATTTTCTTCTAGAAAGCACTTAATCATACACTAATTTACCCTAAGAAAAAGTGATAAATATATTCAATAGTAAGATACATATCTATAGCCTATGATGGAGAATCCCCACGTGCATGCAGCCATTCCCTCCTCACTCACTAATTAGATCACAAAACAATGAACAATGATTATCACTTTGCAAATTCAACTCCCAAATCTTAGAACTTAATCTTTCTTTTTTGGTTTCAGAGCATAAGTGCTTACATAAACTTAATCTTAAAACTCATGCCCCAAGTCAAGCCGGTTTACTTGATTAAAGCATCACCTTTCTAGAAGTATGACCTCACTTCAAAATCTATTTGAACTTCTACTTTATAGCAGGATCCGTTAAATAATATTAAAAATATATTTCTAATTAATGTAAGCAATGGACTCTAAACTTTTAGATAAACAAATAAATCTTGAAAATATCACAGTAAAAATTCAGTATAAGTAATAGTGTAATATAATTATGTTTTTTGTATTCATTTAAATATTTTAGTCTATTGATTCTTTAAAGTTTATAAATATGGCATCAAACAATGTGACATTTTCTTAACAATCCTATTTAGAAAAGTTAGATAACAAGCTTCCAATGAGCAGCCTCTAAACTTTGCTCAGCATATGAAATTAGTGGGTTATTGTGTGGATAGCTATAAATTATATTAAAATGATTATTTTACATTGGCCACCATAATGCTTTTCTTACCTTTAGCATAAATGATGGCTGCATGAGACAGCACATTCATAGGAATTCATGCAGCTTCCTCTTCTTTTCTGTCCTACTAACCCACTCTTGGAACTCTGTTTTGTGTTGTATTATTGTAACAATTAAGAAACATCATCACTGACATGGGCAGTGATATATATATATATATATATATATATATATATATATATATATATATATATATATATATATATATATATATAT